>Ga0228669_1000733_pt1 | contig 15862 bp, 15 predicted proteins | sample 84DmetaG_FD_182700 | JGI IMG/M metagenome (GOLD analysis project Ga0228669, IMG submission 182700) | Seawater microbial communities from Monterey Bay, California, United States - 84D | ecosystem: Environmental > Aquatic > Marine > Coastal | place: USA: California | collected 2016-10-11 | reverse complement strand
ATATGTAAATAAATGATTTCCTATTTCTTTAGCTGTTATTGAAGCTGCATATTTTTCAGATAAATCTATCCTATTCTGAGAAGAAACGGAGAAAGTAAACACTAAAAAACTAAATAATAAGAGTAAAATTTTCATAAAGCTATTTCTTTAAATTGAATTATTATAATATAATGATTTTTAAAATTAAAAATCATGAATCTTTAGTTACGACAAACTGTTCTAAACTTGCGTTAAATTTAATAATTTCAGATGAAAATAAATGATCGAAAGAGTTTCTTTCAATGAGTTCTTTTTTATTACCAGCTAACACTTCTTTATCCGTCAATAAAATTAGCTGATCAGCAGAATTGATTGCTAAATTTACTTCGTGAGTAGTTATGATAATCGTTTTATCAGTTTCTTTTGAAAGTTTTTTTAGTAGTTTAAAGATTTTGATAGTATGATGCATGTCAAGATGAGCTGTGGGTTCATCTAGTAGGATAATTTGGGTATCTTGAGCTAATGCTCTAGCTATTAAAACACGTTGTAATTGTCCGTCACTTAATTCATTAAAATGTCTATTAGCTAGAGGTAGCGTTTCTGTTTGTTCTAAAGCCCAGTTGATTTTCTCTATATCTTTATTTTCTAATCTTCCAATCCAATTTGTATAAGGTTGCCTTCCTAGAGCAACTAGTTCATAAACAGTTAATTGACTCTCAGGTAGACGCTCTGTAAGCACAAGACTAATTAGGCCAGACAGTTCTTTAAGGCTGTAAGATTGGATGTTTTTTCCCTGAATGAACACCTCTCCTGTAATAGCATCTTGAACCCCTGTAAGTGTTCTTAATAGCGTAGATTTACCAATTCCATTTTTACCTAAAATACCTACAAATTCACCCTTATTTAATTGAACATTAATATTTTTTTGAATTGTTGACACAGATTTTTTTTGCTGATATCCAATATGCAAATTCTTTGTTTCAATGCTATTTTTAACTGAAGAACTCATATGTATATTTTCTTTTTTCTTACCAATAACCAAATCACCACTGGTGCTCCAATTAATGAGGTTACAGCATTTATAGGTAAAGTAAATTCACTTGTTGGTAATTGAGCAATGATATCACAAATCAACAAAATAATAGCTCCTAGAATGGCAACAGCAGGAAGTAATATTTTATGGTCAGATGTTTTAAAAACTAATTTTGTAATATGAGGAACTGCCAATCCAATAAATGCTATGGGACCTGCAAAAGCTGTTGTAACCCCAGTTAATAAACTGGTAATCAGTAAAATAACATTTCTACTTTTTTTGATGTTAATACCAAGGCTTTTGGCATAGTTTTCACCAAGCAGAAAAGTATTTAAAGGTTTTATCACATTCAACAAGGTTAGAATCGATATCAGGTATATTATAAAAAAAACAAGTATTTCATTCCAAGACAGATTCCCCAAACTTCCAAATCCCCAAAATACAAATTGTTGAATTTTTTCTGCATCACTAAAAAAAGTGAATACACTAATAATTGCAGAGGTAACTGTACCAAACATAAGTCCTATAATTAAAATACTCATCGTATTTTTTACCTTATGAGCAGTTATTAATACAGCCAGTAAAACAATTGCTGCTCCCAAACTTGATGCAATTGCAAGGCCCCAGCTAGAAAAAGACACTGTTGTTAATACCCCTCCAAAGATACCCGCTCCTAAAATTAAAATAGCCACACCTAGACTGGCTCCTGAGGAAATTCCCAAAACAAATGGACCAGCTAAGGGGTTTTTAAAGAGAGTTTGCATTAATAAACCAGCTATAGACAAGCCAGAACCAACTAGCATGGCAGTAATTGCTTTTGGAAGTCTAAAATGTAGAATAATTGTACTCCAACTAGATTTGGAACTGTTATTTCCTAACAAAATAGCTATGATTTCATCAATAGGAATAGCTACAGAGCCTAAACTAATGCTTACTAGTAGAACTATAACCATCACAAAAGAAAGTGTAATAAATTGTTTTATGTATGATTTTTGAATAATCAACTATAATGAATTTAAAAATTGAACCAATTTTTGAATGGCAATACCCCTGTGAGAAATTATATTTTTTTCTTCTGAGTTCATCTCAGCAAATGAGCACGAAGCATTGCTTGGTTTGAAGATGGGATCATAACCAAAACCTTTTACTCCTGTTTTCTCATTTAAAATTTCACCATCACAAATTCCTTCGAAAAGATATTGTTTATTTGTAATGTTTAAAGCAATAATAGTTCTGAATTTTGCTTTTCTACTTAATTTATTCTTAAGTTCAAAAAGAAGCTTTTCCATATTTTTCTCTGCATTTCCATGTTCTCCAGCATATCTCGCAGAATAAACCCCAGGCTTTCCATCTAAAGCTTCTACTTCTAATCCAGTATCATCTGCAAAACAATCAAATCCATACTTTTTAGTAATATAATCAGCTTTTAATTTGGCATTGCCCTCCAGAGTAATTTCAGTTTCTTCTATATCCTCAAAACAACCAATATCTTTTAAAGACAACACCTCTATAGAGTTAGAAAGCATTTCTTGTACTTCTTTTAACTTGTGCAGGTTATTTGTGGCAAAGACTAGTTTCATTTTACTAAACTAATTAATTTTAGATTTAAAATATTTAAATAAGTTTATTTACTCATGATGATAAGGCTCATTTTTGAGAATGGTAAAACCTCTATACAATTGTTCAACTATAAACAAGCGGATCATTTGATGAGAGAAGGTCATTTTAGATAAAGATACTTTTCCTACGGTTTTCTTGTAGACAGATTCAGAAAATCCATAAGGGCCTCCAACAACTAAAACTAATTGTTTGATGCCTGAATTCATTTTCTTTTGAAGAAAATTTGCAAAATCTAAAGACCGAAATTCTTTTCCTTTTTCATCTAACAACACTAACTGATCAGTGTTTTTAAGTTTATAAAGAATCAATTCGCCTTCTTTTTCTTTTTGTTGTAGTTGGCTTAAATTTTTTACATTTTTGATGTCAGGTATTATTTCGATTTCAAAGTTTATGTAGTGATTTAACCTTTGTTGGTATTTTTCAATAAGTTGCCCTAGATTTTTGTCATCCGTTTTACCAATTACAAGCAGTTTTATTCTCATTTTTCAAAATTACAATTATTGTCATCAATTTTCTCATTTAATTGTATTTTAGCTTGAATAATACAATAATATGATCTCTATTGAACAATTTGAAAAAGAATTAGACCTAATAGTAAAAAATGGGTATAGAGAAGATGTTGGAGATGGAGATCACACCTCATTGTCCTCTATTCCTTCTAATGCTCAAGGAAAAGCTAATTTATTGGTAAAAGATAAGGGTATTATAGCTGGTGTAGCTTTTGCTAAAAAAGCATTTACATATTTTGATGAGGACCTGCAAGTAGAAAGCTTTATTGATGATGGATCTGAGGTAAGTTATGGAGACGTTGTTTTTCAAGTTTCAGGAAATTCTCAATCCATTTTAAAAGCAGAACGATTTGTATTAAATGCTATACAACGTATGAGTGCAATTGCTACAAAAACAAATTTTTTTGTCAATTTATTGAAAGGAACAAAAACTCAAATTTTAGATACAAGAAAAACTACTCCAGGCATCAGAGCGTTAGAGAAATGGGCTGTAAAAATTGGAGGAGGGGAGAACCATCGTTTTGCATTATATGATATGGTAATGATTAAAGATAATCATATAGATTTTGCAGGTGGAATATCACAAGCAATTACTAAGACCAAACAATATCTAAGCGATAAAAAATTAGATTTAAAAATTATTGTAGAGGCTAGGAGCCTTCAAGAGATTGAAGAGATACTTAAAAATGAGGGAATATATAGAATTCTTATTGATAATTTTTCATTTCAAGACACCAGAAAAGCAGTAGCGATAATCAATGGGAAATGTCTCACAGAATCTTCTGGTGGAATAAATGAAGAAACGATTAGAAAATATGCGGAATGTGGTGTGGATTATATTTCATGCGGAGCTTTAACCCATTCAGTTTACAATATGGATTTAAGTTTGAAAGCTGTCAATTAAATAAATGTAGGATTAATTAAATGAGTAAAGAAATAGAGGATAAACTAGTAAAAATTCCAGTACTTAATATATTGGTTAGATTTGGAAAGAAGATAAAAATCCCAGGTCTAGAGGGTATGTCATTCTATGATGTTTTAGAAATGTATATTATTGGTATTGTTGAAGGGGCATTAACCACTAGAGCTGGAGGTATTGCCTATAGTTTTTTTATGGCAATTTTTCCTTTCATGCTATTTGTATTAACATTAATTCCCTACATCCACATAGATGGTTTTCAAGAAGGATTAATGACTTTAATATCTGAAGTTTTACCACCCAAAACTTTTGATGCTGTTGACACCGTTTTATTAGATATTTTAGGAAATAAACAAGCAGGCTTATTATCGTTTGGTTTTCTAGGCTCTATTTTTTTAATGACAAACGGTGTGAATGCTATTTTTGGAGGGTTCGAATATTCATACCACGTTAAAGAAAATAGAAATGTTTTTAGAGCCTATTTTTTATCGATGTTTGTGTCATTATTAATGGCTTTATTCTTAGTGATTACTGTTGCGTTAACAGGGTTTTACCAGTTGCTTTTAGATGCATTTACTAATAAAGGTTGGATAGATGATGAAACAATTTGGTTGCAATTTGGAAGAGGAGGGTTGTTTCTAGTCATGATTTTTACTATAGTTTCTATTTTATATAAATATGGAACAAAAAATGGAAAGCATTCCAGATTTTTTTCACCAGGAACTGTATTTACAACAACATTATCAATACTTACTTTCTATCTTTTTGGATACTACGTTAATGAATTTGCTCAGTACAACGAATTGTATGGTTCTATAGGAACACTTTTAATTTTAATGCTATTTATTTGGCTGAACGCAATCATATTGTTGTTAGGTTTTGAATTAAATGCGAGTATTTTTTCACTTCAAAGAAAAAATAAAACAAATGTGACAGAATAGTACTTCCCAAGATTTTTCGGATATTTGCAACCGAATCTAGATTTATTATTTTAGCTAATATTACATAACTGAATATTGTTTTTATGAAACCAAGCATTCCAAAAGGAACCAGAGATTTTTCATCCACAGAAGTAGCCAATCGAACGTATATCATAAATACGATGAAAACTGCTTTTGAAACCTTTGGTTTTCAACCTATAGAAACTCCAAGTTTTGAAAACTCTGCTACCTTAATGGGTAAATATGGAGAAGAAGGTGATCGCTTAATTTTCAAGATCCTAAATTCAGGAGATTATTTAAAGAAGGCAGACAGCAATCTTTTAGAACTAAAAGAGAGTACAAGGCTAACTTCCCAAATCTCAGAAAAAGCATTACGTTATGATTTAACAGTGCCTTTTGCTAGATATGTAGTGCAACACCAAAATGATATTACATTTCCTTTTAAACGATATCAAATTCAACCTGTATGGAGAGCAGATCGCCCTCAGAAAGGCCGTTTTAGAGAGTTTTTTCAGTGTGATGCTGATGTAGTAGGAAGTAAGTCTTTGTTGCAAGAGGTAGATTTTATTCAATTGTATGATACTGTTTTTACCAATTTAAAATTAATAGGTAGTACCATAAAAATTAATAATAGAAAAATTTTAGCTGGAATAGCTGAGGTTATTGGAGCAAAAGATAAGTTGATTGATTTTACTGTAGCATTAGACAAGTTAGATAAAATTGGGGCAAGTGGTGTTGAAAAAGAAATGTTAGAAAAAGGGATATCTAATAAGGCTATTAAAAAAGTAACTCCTCTTTTTAATCTTTCAGGATCAAATACTGATCAGCTAAACATTTTAGATACGTTGTTGTCATCATCTGAAGAAGGAAAAAAAGGAGTTGAGGAGTTGCGCTTTGTTGTGAATACTATTAACAATTTAGGACTACAATCGGCTTCTTTAGAAATTGATGTAACATTAGCACGTGGTTTAAATTATTATACAGGTGCTATTTTTGAAGTTTCAGCTCCAAACGGAGTAGAAATGGGATCCATTGGTGGTGGAGGTAGATATGACGATTTAACTGGAATCTTTGGACTAAAGGACGTGAGTGGAGTGGGTATATCCTTTGGTTTAGATAGAATTTATTTGGTATTAGAAGAACTTGGCTTATTTGATACTGTATCTCTTCCTAAACCTAAGTTATTGTTTCTGAATTTTAATAAGGAAGACAATACTATTCAATTAGAAGCACTAAAAGCATTAAGAAATGTAGGTGTAAAAACTGAAATATATCCAGATACAGCGTCTAGTAACAAACAGCAAAAGAAACAGTGGAAATACGTATCTACTCGAAATATTGCCTTTGTAATATCTGAGATTCAGAACAATACATTCAAGTTAAAAGACATGTCCAACGGTGCTCAGATGGTTTGTACTTTAGATGAATTGATTGATAAAATGCAATAAACTTATTGCTTAATGTCTTAAATTTGCAAACTAATTTTAATATTCAGAATGAAACTGATGAAAATAAATGATGATAGAATAGAGGAGATAGGAGATAATCATGTAGGTACTTCAGCTAAAACTCCGTTACGCCCCGATGCATTTGATATTTCAGATGCGGAAAAAATAGAGAGAATTCAAGAAAGCGTTAAAGATATTTTAATCACTTTAGGAATGGATTTAGAGGACGATAGCCTTAAAGGTACTCCAAAAAGAGTGGCTAAATCTTTCGTTAATGAGTTGTTTATGGGGTTAAATCCAGCAAACAAGCCAACAGCTTCTACATTTGAAAATAATTACAATTACGGTGAAATGTTAGTAGAGAAGAACATTGTTGTATACTCTACCTGTGAACACCATTTACTTCCGATAGTTGGAAGAGCTCATGTGGCATATATTTCTGATGGAAAAGTTATCGGACTGTCTAAAATGAATCGAATTGTAGAGTATTTTGCTAAAAGACCTCAAGTTCAAGAACGTCTTACGATGCAAGTTGTTCAAGCGATGCAGGAAGCTTTGGGGACAGATAATGTAGCTTGCGTTATAGACGCAAAACATTTATGTGTAAACTCAAGAGGTATTAAAGATATTGAGAGTAGTACGGTGACTGCAGAATTTGGTGGGAAATTTAAAGAAAAAGAAACCAAACAAGAATTTTTAGACTATTTGAAAATGGATTCTGATTTTCAAGGTTTGTAGATTTAACTCAATCAAATAAAAAAGCCACCTTTAAAAGGTGGCTTTTTTATTTGATTGATATATTTTTAATTTTTAACCAATACCCATTCTCCTCTTTCTATTAAAGGGATTGCTTGTTTAAATTTAACAACTTTTTCTTCACCACTCATCACATTTTTGATAGAAACACGTTCATTTCTTCCAATTTTAGGCTGTTCTCTTACAATGGTTTCAATAGGTTCTGATTGTTGCTGTCTTGAATTACTTATTGCTTGTTCTGTAGTATTTTGAACATCAGCTTTGCTTAAGTTTAGTTTTTGTCTTGTTTTTTTTCGTTCTTCAGAAATTTGATCGTTTGCTTGATTTGGTAACTCTCCTTTAAACAAGAAAGACAGTACCTCACGATTAATTTTATCGATGGTTACTTTGAATAACTCAAATGCTTCAAACTTATAAATTAACAAAGGATCTTTTTGTTCGTATGACGCATTTTGAACTGATTGTTTTAAATCATCCATTTGACGAAGGTGATCTTTCCAGTTTTCGTCAATAATAGCAAGTGTGATATTTTTTTCAAAATCTGTAGCTAAAGACTTCCCTTTTGTTTCGTATGCATCTTTTAAGTTTGTAACTACTTGAAGTGTTTTAATACCATCCGAGAATGGGACTACAATCCGTTCATACCTATCACCTTCATTTTCGTATACATTTTTGATTACTGGATAGGTTAGAAGTGCATTTCTTTCAACTTTCTCTTTATATTGTTTGGTAACTATATCATAAAGTTGATCAGTTAATTCTATTTCACTTAATGAATTAAATTCATCTTCAGTAAACGGAGAAGTTATGGATGTAAATCTAATTAATTCAAATTCAAAATTTTGAAAATCTTTTGCTACTTTATTTTGATTGATAATGGTTTCACATGTTTCAAAAATCATGTTTGAAATATCTATCTGTAAGCGATCTCCATCTAATGCATGTCTTCTTCTTAGATAAACAAATTCTCTTTGGGCGTTCATGATATCGTCATATTCTAACAATCTTTTTCGAATACCAAAGTTATTTTCTTCAACTTTTTTCTGCGCTCTTTCAATAGATTTAGAAATCATAGAATGCTGAATTACTTCACCTTCTTTTAATCCCATTCTGTCCATCATTTTAGCAATTCTTTCAGATCCAAACAAACGCATTAAATTGTCATCTAGAGCAACATAAAATTGAGATGAACCAATATCACCTTGACGTCCAGCTCTTCCTCGCAATTGTCTATCTACACGTCTAGAATCGTGTCTTTCTGTTCCAATAATAGCTAAACCTCCAGCATCTTTTACTTGATCAGATAATTTAATATCTGTTCCACGTCCTGCCATGTTAGTAGCTATTGTTACAACTCCCGGATTTCCTGCTTCTGCAACAACATCTGCTTCACGTTTATGTAATTTTGCATTAAGAATATTGTGTTTAATCTTTCGCATTTGTAACATTCTACCTAATAATTCAGAAATTTCAACAGATGTTGTACCAACCAATACTGGTCTTCCTTGATTTACTAGTTGAACAACATCTTCAATTACTGCATTGTATTTTTCACGAGTAGTTTTGTAAATATAATCTTGTTTGTCATCTCTTAATAAAGGCTTATTAGTAGGAATTTCAACAACATCTAATTTATAAATTTCCCAAAGTTCACCAGCTTCAGTAATGGCAGTACCTGTCATACCAGATAGCTTTCTGTACATTCTGAAATAGTTTTGTAAAGTTACTGTTGCAAAAGTTTGGGTAGCATCTTCAATTTTTACATTTTCTTTAGCTTCAATTGCTTGATGAAGACCATCTGAATATCGACGTCCATCCATAATACGACCAGTTTGCTCGTCTACAATCATGACTTTGTTTTCTACTACCACATATTCAACGTCCTTTTCAAATAGACTATAAGCTTTTAGCAACTGGTTCATAGTATGAATACGCTCACTTTTAATACTAAAGTCTTTGTATAATTTCTCTTTTAGTTCAGCCTTCTTTTCAGAGGTTTCTTCGGAGGCATCTATGTTACCAATTTTGACACCAAGATCTGGCAATACAAAGAAATCTTCATCACTAGTATTCGTAGAAAGTGCAGCGATACCTTTATCTGATAGATCAATAGAATTGTTTTTTTCTTCTATAACATACCATAATTCTTGATCTACTTCTGGCATCAGTTTGTTGTTATCTGCCATGTAGGTATTTTCTGTTTTTTGTAACAATTGTTTGACCCCCTCTTGAGATAAAAACTTTATTAGTGCTTTGTTCTTTGGAATCCCTCTGTAAACTCTTAGTAATAAGAATCCTCCATCTTTAGTATTACCATCGGCAATTAATTTTTTAGCTTCTGCTAGTACTCCAATTAAATATTTGTTTTGCTTTGAAACCAAATCACTAACCAAGGGTTTTAATTCATTAAATTCATGTCTATCTCCCTGAGGAACTGGTCCAGAGATAATTAGAGGAGTTCTTGCATCATCAATCAAGACAGAATCTACTTCATCAATAATTGCATAGTTTGGAGCCCTTTGAACTAGATCTTCTTTAGAGCTAGCCATATTATCTCTCAAATAATCAAATCCAAATTCGTTATTTGTACCATAAGTAATATCTGCATTGTAAGCTTTTCTTCTTTCTTCAGAATTTGGTTGATGAAAATCTATACAATCTGTACTTAACCCATGGAATTCAAACATAGGTGCCATCCAAGCTCTATCCCTTTTTGCCAGGTAGTCATTTACGGTTACAACATGAACACCATTACCCGTTAATGCATTTAAATATACTGGGAGTGTAGATACTAGAGTCTTTCCTTCTCCAGTCATCATTTCTGCAATCTTTCCTTGATGAAGAACAGAGCCCCCAATTAATTGAACGTTATAGTGGATCATGTCCCAAGTAACTGGTTTTCCTGCGGCATCCCAAGAGTTCTGCCAAAAAGCTTTATCATCCTCTAAAACGATATGTTCTCTTGTAGAGGAGAGTTCTCTATCAAAAGGAGTGGCTGTAACTTCAACTTCATTATTTTTTACAAAACGTGTAGCAGTTTCTTTTACAACAGCAAAAGCTTCTGGCATGATTTCATTCAGAATACTTTCAGAAACATCATACGAATCATTCTTTAGAGAATCTATCTCAGAAAAAATTTCTTGTTGTCTTTCTATTCCAACTTCTTTTGCTTCTTTTTCTAAAGCAGTAATTTTATCATTAAAAACTTTTACACCTTCGGCAATTCGTTGCTTAAATTCAACTGTCTTACCTCTTAATTCATCATTAGATATTTTAGATAAAGAGGTTTCGAAGGCAGAAACTTTTTCTACAATTGGTCGAAGTATTTTGAGATCTTTTTGTTGTTTGTCTCCAACAAATATTTTAATTACTGAATTTAGGATACTCATTCTTTAAGCTGTGTTTTATTTCTTTTCTATTTGATATAGATATGAGACTATAAAAATAAACAAAAAAAAAGCCTCAATAGAGACTTTTTATTTTTTGTTTGGTTTGTGTTTTAATATTCATCTTCATTCCAAAGATAATCTTCTTCGGTAGGATAATCTGGCCAGATTTCTATAATGGAGTCGTAAGAATCTCCTTCATCTTCAATTTCCTGTAAATTTTCAGCTACTTCTAGAGGTGCCCCTGTTCTAATAGCGTAATCTACTAATTCATCTTTTGTTGCCGGCCACGGCGCATCTGCTAAATAAGATGCTAATTCTAAAGTCCAATACATTTCTAATGGATTTAATTTTCTGCAAAAATAATTTTTTTACTGAAAAAATCAAGTTTTTTTTGAAATATATATCAATAAAAAAAGAACTTAGTTATAATTTTTCAGGAATCCACTTAACTTCCTGAACTGATAAGTCTTGGGACAACTTCCGTGCCAGCATAAAAAGGAAGTCAGATAGTCTGTTTAAATATGTTAAAGTAATTGGATTTACTCCCTCTTGCTCATGTAATGAAACGGATAATCGTTCTGCTCTTCTACAAACACATCTAGCTATATGACAAAATGACACCGTTGTGTGGCCTCCAGGAAGAATAAAATGAGTCATTTTAGGAAGCTTTTCATTCATTTTATCTATTTCCTTTTCTAAATAAGTAACAGATTTAGTATCTACTTCAGGAATATTTAAACGCTGTTCCCCATTTTTAAGAGTCTGTTTGTTAGTTGGTGTAGCTAACATTGACCCCAAAGTAAAAAGATCGTGTTGAATCCTAATAAGAACCTCTTTTATTTGATTTTCTATTGCCTGATCTTTGATCAAACCTATGTATGAGTTTAGTTCATCTACTGTTCCATAAGACTCTATCCTCAAGTGATCTTTTGATACTCTTGAGCCACCAATTAATCCTGTAGTACCCTTATCTCCAGTTTTTGTATAAATCTTCATAGTGTAAATTTATGATTTTAAATTCTGATTGTAAAATGCTCTTTTTGTTGTTCTTTTCTAAAGAATACTAAACCCCATTGATAAGTGTCTATAGTAACAGTAACGGACGGATTTTTCTTTATTTCTTCCCAAGCCTGTTTCATTTCGAAATTCCTATAAATATTATTAAATAAAAAAAATGAATTATTATGGATGTAAGATAAACTTAGTTTAAAATAATCCAGAGTTGCTTTTTTTGTATGATTTCCATTAAAAAAAACGAAATCAAAAGTATTTTTATTTAGTTGTTTTGCTAGCGTTTCGTTGAAATTCCCAATGATTAGTTTTATGTTTTTGAATTGGTATTTATTAAATAAGTTCTGGGCTATATTTCCTGTCTCTCTGCATTCTTCTATTGTTGTTATTGATGAATTTGGTAAAGAAATTGATAATGCTGCAGTACTTAAACCCAATGAAGTTTCTATTTCTATCACAGAGGTTGGTTTATAATATTGCATTAATTTTATTAATAATTTTGCACTTTTATTAGAGATTCCGGTACTTTTAGAAATTTTTGATACTTGTCTCATATTAGATATAGTACCATTGGAGGTAACATTAATTGTAGAGGTATTTTTAAAAAGTTCTTTTTTGTATTTTAGGAATAATTGATCAAAATTAGTTGGATTTTTTTTATTGAAACACTTGGTAATTAAATCAAAAACAAAGGGGGAATGCACCCCGTGTTTGTTTTTCGACTTGATTATAAAGCTAATGTAGGATTTAATTCTAAAAAACAATTTATTTAGGTTTCTGAGTGACAAAATTAATAGAATATTTATTAATTTTTAAGTTATAATATCTGTTATATAATTAGCTCTAAAATTGTAGACAAGGTTTAATTAAACCTAACACAATAATAACTCTAGATACTAATATTCAATTCCATTTAAATAAATTCTCTCAATAGAATTACTTCCAAAATAATAGGGTAAGAAGTTATAAGATTTAATGGATTTTGTAATCATGAAATTAGCAAGTTTTCCTCTGGATATACTTCCAATTTTTTCAGATAAATTTAGAGCATAAGCGGCATTTATTGTAGCTGCATTGATGGCCTCCTCCGGTGTCATTTTCAATTTTATACAAGCTAAAGAAACTACAAAATTCATATTGCCAGATGGAGTGGATCCAGGATTGAAATCTGTTGCTAGAGCCAAAGGAACATTTGAATCAATAATTTTTCTAGCATTTGTATATGGAATTCCTAAAAAAAATGAACACGACGGCAGTGCAACTGGCATTGTATCTGATTTTGATAATATGCTTAGGTCTTCATCTGTTAACACTTCTAAATGATCTACAGATAAGGCATTATTATTAACACCAACTTTTACACCACCTACTGAATTAAACTGATTTACATGAATTTTAGGAATCAAACCATGTATTGCACCAGCTTTTAAAATACGATCAGTTTCTTCAGCTGAAAAATAGCCTTTTTCACAAAAAACATCTATGTAGTCAGCTAATTTTTGAGAGGCTACTTCTGGAATTATATTATTAATAATTAACTCTATATATTCCTCTCTATTTTCTTTATATTTTGAGGGGATGGCGTGAGCTCCCAAAAAAGTAGCTTTGATTGGAATTGGAAATGTTTCCTTTAATTTTTTAATTACTTGAAGCATTTTTAGTTCACTATCTAGAGTTAACCCATAACCAGATTTAATTTCTAATGCACCCGTACCAGATTTAATTATTTCTTCTATCCTTGTAACTGCAGCGTTGTATAGTTGGTCTTCTGTTTTATCTTGAAGTTTTTTTGCTGAGTTTAAAATTCCTCCTCCTTTTTCGGCTATTTCATGATATGACAATCCTTTTATTCTGTCAACAAATTCATCTTCTCTAGAATCTGCATAAACTATATGGGTATGACTATCACACCAAGTGGGTAAAACTAATTTTCCGGTGAGATCAACCACTTTATCCGCTTTTCTAATATCAAGATTATCCATAGAACCAAAGTCGATGATGGTATGGCCCTTAATCAACATAAAAGCATTCTTTATGATGGGTAAAACACCCATGTCTTTTCCATAAACTTTATCTTCAGATAGTTCTCTTACTTGGATAAGTTCTTTAATATTTATAAATAAAGTTGTCATATAGTAGATAACTTAAAGTAAACAAACTTACATTAAAAAAAGAAAACACTTTGTTGTTATGGGTGAATAAAGAAAATACAATTTAAGAAAAGAAGGTTAGATTTCGTTTAAATTAAAAATTTAAGGAATAACTATTATTTTAAACTACCTGTCATATCTTCGGGCTTAACCCATTCTTCGTATTGTTCTTCAGTAACATAACCTAAACGGACTGCTTCTTCTTTTAAAGTAGTACCATTAGTATGAGCGGTATTTGCAATTTCAGCGGCTTTATAATAGCCAATCTTGGTATTTAAAGCAGTGACAAGCATTAACGAATTATTCAATAATTCATTAATTCTTGAATAATTTGGTTCAATTCCAGAAACACAATTTACATCAAAAGATACGCAAGCATCTCCAATTAGCTGAGCTGATTGTATCACATTAGCTGCCATCATAGGTTTAAAAACATTTAATTCATAATGACCTTGAGTTCCACCGATAGTTACAGCAACATCATTCCCCATAACTTGCGCACAAACCATAGTGATGGCTTCTGCTTGTGTTGGATTTACTTTTCCTGGCATAATAGAACTTCCTGGTTCGTTAGCTGGTATGATAATTTCCCCAATTCCAGATCTTGGCCCTGAAGCCATCATACGTATATCATTTGCAATTTTATTTAAAGAAACAGCTACTTGCTTTAAGGCACCGTGTGTTTCTACTAATGCGTCATGTGCCGCTAAGGCCTCAAATTTGTTTTTAGCTGTTATAAACGGCATTTCTGTAAAATCTGCTATGTATTTAGCCACTAAAACATCATATCCTTTAGGTGTATTTAAACCAGTTCCTACTGCAGTTCCTCCCAAAGCTAATTGACTCAAGTGTTCTAAAGAGTTGCGCAATGCTTTTAAGGCAAAGTTTAATTGAGAAACATACCCAGAAAATTCTTGTCCTAAGGTTAGGGGAGTGGCATCCATCAAGTGAGTTCGCCCAATTTTAACGACATCTTTAAAATCTTCAGATTTTTTTTGAAGAGTATTTCTTAGTTGTTCAATTCCAGGGATCGTGGTTTCTATAATTTTTTTATAGCATGCGATATGCATTCCTGTTGGAAATGTATCGTTTGATGATTGAGATTTATTTACATCATCATTTGGTTGAATAGTTTTCTCACCCTCTCCAATTATTTTTCCTGCAATTTCATGGGCTCTATTTGCAATTACTTCATTTACATTCATGTTAGATTGTGTTCCTGAACCTGTTTGCCATATTACTAAAGGAAACTGATCGTCTAACTTACCAGCTAAAATCTCATCACAAACCGTCGCTATTAAATCACGCTTTTCTATTTCTAAAATACCTAATTCAGCATTTGTAAAAGCTGCAGCTTTTTTGAGATAAGCAAAACCATAGACTATTTCTAAAGGCATTGAAGCAGCTGGACCAATCTTAAAATTATTTCTAGATCTTTCGGTTTGTGCTCCCCAATATTTATCAGCAGGAACTTCAACTGAACCCATGGTATCTTTTTCTATTCTAAATTTCATGATTAGTACATTTTCAATGATATTACAAAATTACAAAATCCACAACAATCAGTTAGTAACATTTGTGAGTATTTTCTTCCGTAAATATTTAACTAAATGTTAGTATCAATAAAAATTATCTATTATTTTTGCAACTTATATTAAAGAATTTTAAAATGTTAGATTTTTCTCAGTTCTCAGGATTAGTTTTATTTATGTTTATTTTTACTGCTGGTTTTTGGTTGTTGATATTTTTATTAACTTTTGTTGTTCCTTACTGGTTAGGAGGGACTATCTGGGAAAATTTCAAATTAAAAAGAGAAGCAAAAAAAGCTGCTGAAGGAAAGTAGTTTTATTTCAAATAATAAAAAAAAAGACTTGCAATGTTGCGAGTCTTTTTTTATTTGATTATTGTATAGTTTTAAGGTCTACTAAAACCCTCACCACCCTCGTAATCTCCACCGCCTCTTCTTTCTCTACCTTGATCTTTTTTCTGATTAAACCTGTAAGTGAAGTTTAAAGATACTTGACGAACTCTCCATTGAGATTCTTGATAATTAATACTTGTAGGATTTTCTTTATTTGGATTGAAATTAGTTGATCTCCATTTTCTA
>Ga0228669_1000709_pt1 | contig 16177 bp, 24 predicted proteins | sample 84DmetaG_FD_182700 | JGI IMG/M metagenome (GOLD analysis project Ga0228669, IMG submission 182700) | Seawater microbial communities from Monterey Bay, California, United States - 84D | ecosystem: Environmental > Aquatic > Marine > Coastal | place: USA: California | collected 2016-10-11 | reverse complement strand
CAGCAGTATGGTCGATTAGTCCTTCAAGTGAGTCTGGTACATAAGTTAAAAAGCACGAAATAGGAAGTGCCTTTGCTTTCTGTCCAGGCCTTGGTGCATTTGATAATACTGGAGATGCGAACATGAACCAACCCTTAGATACTGCATCATATATTCTTTGTGCTAGTTCTAAGTCTCCATCACAATAAGCAACAGCTGCTCTTGCATATGCTTCTTGTGGTGATTGTTCTTCGTCTTTACAATAATAGTCCTTGAGTAGTTTATATGCTTGTTCTGATAAATCTTTGTCTCTTGTTCTGTCTATTTGGATGCCGAGGTGGTCGAGACCAGTTGTTTCCTCAGCACTTGGGAATGTTACTACGTTCTCAAGGGCCATGTGTTATTTCTCCTAATTCAATATGTTTTTTTCCAAGAATTGAAAACAGTCTTTGCCTGCAATCCTTCGTGGGTGTTGTTATGTATAAGTTCTTGAATCTCTGCTGATGTTTTTCCAGCAAGAATCATGTCGTTAATATCTTTTTCTTCAACGTCCTGTGGCCAGATGACAACTTTGTATCCTTCATCAATACATCGTTCTATCTGTTTACAGACCTGTTCATTGCGAGGTTCGTTATCTGGAACGAGTACCGCATTGGGTTTGAACTGGGGAACACGCAAATCACTTTGAGCAACTGCGATACAGTTCTTTAGAAAAAGACTGTCGATAGGGCCTTCAACAACATATATTGTTTTGTTCTTGTCAACCTTATCTAAACCAAATATTTTGGGATGTTCTTTATCCAAAATAATAGTAATATATTTTTGGGGTTCATCCCCAAATGCCCGTCCTTGAAATGCAAAGACCTCTCCATCCTCTTTTCTAAAAGGAATAACCATACGAGGATGGTCTCCAACTAGAGAGGGGAACTTGTCTTTAACATGTCCATTGACATATTCAAAAAACTTTGGACAGAAATATATATCATTCCACAGCTCTTCACTTATACCTCTTTCCAATAAAAATTTGGTAGCAGGATGATTTTTTTCAAGTTGTGAAAATGAATCCAGTTTCAAAGACTTCTTGAACACAGGTTTCTTAAAGTTGAAGTCAGGCGTCTTAATGCCTGCTCCAGGCGTCTTATCACCTCGACCATTGGAAGTAAGACCTTCTTTGTACCGTTCTAGTACATATTCCTTGTGTAAATTTGAATCTACATGTTCTATCAATTTAGATAGATGAGTTCCTATAGAACAGTTATGACACTTATAAAAAAGGTCATTCTTTGTTCTATAAATGAACCCTCTCGCTTTAGTCTTTACCTTCTGTGAGTCACCACAGTACGGACAAGAGAACTGCCAGAGATAATCAGTCTTTCTCTTGAAGTTCCTTAAACGAGGGGATATAAGGGATATATACTTTGTGTCGATATAATTCATAAGTCATAATATACAGGATTTCACCGTCAATGTCAATAGATTTACATAAGAATTGGTAATATCTCAGTTAATGCAAATCCGATGACTATGGAGCCGCCAATAAGGACATATCTCCATTTTTCCAGAACACCTACTCTGGTTGATAATTCTTCTCTTAACTGTCTGAAATGTTCAGATTCAGTCTTGTTATGTTCACTCATGGCATCCACGAGTCTACGTTCCATCTCATTCATTTGAGTGGTATTGTCTTTAGCGTTAGATGTGATTCTACTGTGCAACTCTAAAACAGTTGTCTTAAACTCTTTCTCTTGTTCGTTCAAAGCTTCTTCCTGTCTCATTAGTTTTTCTTCATGCACCGCCATAATGGTATGTAAAGACGATGATACCTCTGCAATCTTTTCAATTGCAGAATCAAGTCGGACATGAATTTTCTTCATATCTCCGACTTCTCTTTTTAAAAGTTCTACTTCGGTTTCAATCGTCTTTACAGTTGCCATGTTTATTTCTTCTTACTTGCTTTTCTATGTCCATTCCATGCGACAAAGCCACCAAGTCTTAGCGCCCAGTAAGCAAGGTAATTTAAAAAGTGAAAACCATTAATCTCGACATTGATATCTCTGAAAATAACATCTGCATCTTTTTGAGTCATCATACCCCAAGTACCTTTACCTTTTCTTTTAAGTGTAGCATACTTGTAAGCATAGTCATGTATTAATCCACCCATAAGCAATACACCTGTTGGTGATAACCATGTATGTAAGAACTTAGGAATAGATGCTCCGTCAAACTGAAATCCTTTAGGGATTACATATTCAACTGCGTCTAATGTAAAGTGAAAGTCTTTTGCGACTACCCACTGTCTACTTCCTGTTAACCACATCCAGATTGCACCCCAGAAACCTTTTCCTTTAGTTGCAATTGGTACTGGCATCATTTGTGGCATGTCTTTATATTCAAAACCACATCTCTTTGTCTTATTATCTACACCAAACAAATTAATGATGAATCCAACAATGATAAGAATTCCTACCACTGTGAACTGCCACCATGTCATAAGTTGGTGGACAATTAAGTCCCATGTTATAAGTTGTAAATATTCCATTTACTCTTCTCCTGTTTTTTCGCTGTCCTCTTCCTCTAGGGTTGGGGCAACTGCTTTCTCATAATATACAATAATCTGTTTTTGTTGTTCTATGTAACGTCTAAGTTCTGCAAAGTTCTTAGATAGGTTTTCATAGTCTTTCACACTTATCGCAATATATGAGTCTGCACCGTTCTTCGCCGAATACTCTGTAAGGAATTCCTCATAGTTCTCTTCGGGAGAAACAACATAAATCTTAACCTTGTTCATTTGAACTGGTTTTGGATGCTGAACTGTAGGGATAGTCTTTTCTACTATCTTTGTTTGTACTACAATTTCTGCCTCGGGTCTAAAAGTAGAACAACTACTCAGTACTAGCGTTGTCGCTAGTAATAGACTCAAGGTCATCCCAAAGTTTATCTGTCGCATTCTGCATCCTCTTTTCAATCAACCCTGGCTTCTTGTTTGCAAGATGCGTTAGGTTGTGTTTATTTAACGTATTACGCAATTCGTCACCATATTCTTCTGACTTGCGTAAATTCGCATTGAGTTCAGAGTTCAGTTCATTCAATCTTTTTGAATCCTGTCCCATCTTCTCAATAGTTGCTTGGTTTGTTTCATTCGCAACTTCTAGTTTTGCGTTGTTATCACGCAAAGTAGCAATGGTTGCTTGGGTGGTGTCGTAATAGTATTTTGCACCATACGCTGCACCACCCAAGATACCTACAATAATTATTATTGCATATAATTTAATCATTTCACTGGTGCCTTAGTACCAAACTTTCTTTCATATGATGGGTCATTTGCATACTCACTTGCCCATCTATTTTCTGTGAAAGTTGCAAAGTCGATTAACTCTTCTATATTATGAAAGTTTTCTGTAATCCATTCATCCATACCATTAACTTTTTCTGTTAAATCTCTAATGTCACGTTTGAAGTTTACATCATCTTCCACTGCCATTCGACTAGTAAGTTCTGATACCTGTTCATTCAATTGTGAAATAGTTTGCGCCTGTTGTGCAGTCCACCATACAAAGGCAGATACTTGCAAAACAATCGCAATTACAACACCAATACTAAATTTACTGTTCATGGCCTTACTCAGATTTCCAAATTGTCCATGCACCATAAGCAATCGCTGCATATGCAGCCATTGATGCAAATGGGCCTGCAATCAATACGATTACTCCAACTGCTATAAGTGCAGCGCCATCCCATGATGTTCTTTCTTCGATTCTTGCTTTAATCCAATTTCTCATCTTTCTTCTCCTTTATTTAAAAGATAGTTTTTGGTTACTGGTTGCAAAGTTTGTTTTTCTCATTACAGTTTTTGCAATTAAATCCAGTTCCTTACCATCCCATTTTAATGCAAACGGCATATTAACATCTGTCTGCATATCGTTCAAGACTGCTTCGGCATCTGGGCCGAGTTGAGCAATCTTCTTACCGTACTTCTTATACGATTGTTTAAATAACCGAATAAGCTCCGCCACAGTAATCTGTTTCTTGTTTCGTACATCATTAACCCTATCTAAAAAATGTCGAGTAAACTCTACGTCTATACCGACACTTTTATATAGTCTGTCTGCATACTTCTCTACATTATCCAAATCAGATTTGGAAAGGTTTCCATCACCAGATGCAGCATTTAAATCTGCAATTGGTTTATAGTTGCCCAAAGCATAAGAGTATGATTGCTCAAACTGTAAAAAGGTTTTCAAATTACTTAACCTTGGATAAGGAAAAGTCTGCAATCTTCATAAACTGTGCTTTCTTACCGTTAATCATATCTTTCATCTTCTTCTGATTAGATTTATTAACTTTATCGAAAACTTGTGTGATTGCTGATGCAGTATACAAGTCAACTTTCATAGAACCATCTTTGAACTTGATATTTTTGTTTTGTTTGTTTTTGACAATGTTCTTTAGAATATCAACATTATCTTCTGCAAGTAGATACTCGTGTTCACGATTGAGTGTATTTTCTTGCACCTTCTGAGCGAGTTTTGATTTCGCTTCACGCTTTGCTTTGCGTTCTGCCATACGTTTAAAGAAACTTCTTGCTTCTTTAGTTCTACCATCGTATGGTTTTTTCTTTTTCTTGACTACCACAGTAGAGCTATCATCACCAGTTCCAGCGACTGCACTACCAGAAGCGTTCGCAGGCGCATCTTCAGTCTTGATGCCCAATTTAGGGTCGTCATAGAACTTCTTCATTATGTTGTCAAATTTTAGACTCATAATAGGTCTCCTATGTCTAGTTCTTTTATATCTTCAGAAGATACATATATCTTCTGTTTTGTTTTTTTGTGGACAACACCAAACACATCAACACCTAGAATGGTATCTTCTGGGGGACTGTCCTCAAATACTTCTACTTCATCACCCTCTAAAGCATCAATCTCATTTTCTGCTTCTGTTGTTACAACATCTTGGGTTAGAACGTAAATACCTTTACTCAGTTTACCGTTGTCGAGAGTAACCTCTTCCACAATAGTATCATCGAATTCAACGCCTTGTTGTTTAAGATATTCCATTAATCCTTTTTCAAACATATCTGGGTCTTCAACATGTTCTTTGAAAGTATCTTTTAAAAGAAATAGGGCTGCAGCATATGTTCCTAGTCTTGTTCTAAGTCCAGGCACCTTTGCAAATATACGTTTAATATTGAATACAAGTTTATGTAAAACTGTGTATGCATTCTGTTCTGCTTGTTTATACAGTATCTTCTTTGTACGAAAACCGTCTTTGTCGATGATGCCCATTTTGAATGCATCAGTCTTTTCAAACGGTGTCGTTAACAATTTAACGAAACGGTATGTAACAAATAAATCAATCGCTCTGCCCATTTATATTCTCTCTAGTACTTCCTTAACGGTTTCATCTTCTTCTACTTGTTCTAGTTCACCCTCTGGGAGCATTCCCAAAAAGTTCATAAATGTTTTAAGAACAGACCAAAACTCTGGTTCAATCTTAAAAATTAACAAAGTAGAACCTGCCTCAGCACCAAACACATTATTGACTACAATCATATGGTTTAGTATAAGTCGTTCCTTCAGTTCACCATGTTCCCGATATTTTCTCAATAGACGCTTAATATATTTAAAGCGTTTCATGTCATCGTGGAACTCTGATTCACCTTCGCATTGTGGATTGTCATAGTGTTTTATAGCAAACATAATGACATTATCATTAGTTATCTTCTCAAACATAATATAAACCGCTACTAAACGATTTTAGTCTTGATAAAATGTGTTCCGTTACCTGTAGTCTCGTGAGTGATTTCTAATGCCAATCCACCCTCAACTTTGTGAGAGATACCATCGTCATCAATGTCATCACCGTTTTCGTCTTTACCTTTTCTTCCACCAAATTGTGTAAGAGGCATAGACATTTTACCACCATCTTCAGTCATTGCAACTTCACCAAAAGAAAGTCCTAGTCTACCTAGTCTTTCTCTTAATTTGCCCAATGCATGTTCTGGTACTAGATGTTCGATTTGTCCCATTGCACCCAAGAACGCATTGATACGTTCAATGGTTTTTGGATTAGCAACGTCATTGTGAAAATCGTGTCCATCTGCCGAGACTTCCTCAGCAATATGATTTTTAAAGTTCTTCATCTTTTACGTCCTCATCAGCAGTCCACTCAGAAGAAAGTGAAACCTCTTCTTCCTTTTCTGCTTTTTTAGATTTTTTATTCGGGTTCACCTCAAGAATTTCAGAAATCATCTCAGAAGATTCTTCCTTCACTTTCATTGGCATTCCGTTTGCACCTAGTCGCTCACTCATAGTAATCTCCTTATGCTATTGTAACAGAATGAGAACTAATAATGTTCCATTTGCTACCAGTAAAGATTAGAGTTGCAGTATCACCTACATCAGCGAATGTAATAGTTGAGAAACCATTTGCATTTGCTGGAGTAACAACAGAATTACCACCATCAGCAACCATTGTGAGGATTTTAATTTGTCCGTTAGTTCCATTTGCAAGTGCGCCCGCATGAGCTCCACCAGCGATTGATGTATTGATATGCGAAATAGAAGAGGTTACGTTAACCGCTTCTGTAGTTGTATCAACAACCTGTACTGTATCGTCTAATGCGATATAAGTTGGTACGTTGTTGAAAAAGTTAGCAACACTAATTTTTTTGTTTACAGGGTTGCCAGATGGGTCATCAATAACATGAAGTAAATCTTCTGCTGCTATTCCGGCACCCAAATCTGTAAGTGCAGTAATTTTTTTATCTGCCATTTTCTTTCTCCTTAGTTAATTTAATCCCTCAACTCAGTGCAGTATTTACTGCCGCACTATCGTCTTGCGAGGGTACTGTTTTGTCGGGACTCGACTCACCTAATAGGTTTAGAAACACATCACACTGTTGAATCGCACCAGATAGTGCATTCCCCTGTGCTTGTAACTGCACCTTCATCTTATCCATATTTTGCAATTGACTTGTCACTTTGTCCAAGTCAGATTGCAAATCTACTTTTTTCTGTTCAATTTCACTAACACTTAGTGTCTTATCATCTTTTGCCATTATATACTCCGTTGTTTATACTACTTATGCAACCGCTGTAAGTGTGGCTGTACCAGCAGGAACTGCAACACCAGAGTTAACTGTTGTACCAGTATCTTTGATTGTTCCACCAGCAAGTGCAATGTTTTGTGAAGCAACTGACAATACGTCATCTGCTGAAACAGTTGAACCGCCTGCACCGATTGTACATCTAAACACAAGTTTGTTAGTTCCAGAACCAGACTGATATGTTGCAGTCTTAGTTGCAGCTGAACCACCACCTGCTTGTGAGTTAGTAATAGTAATTGTTGGTGAACCTGTAACAGTTACCTTCTCATTGAAAGTAAGTCTTACATCAACATTACCACCAGCACTTACGTCAAACGCTGTTGAAACGAATGCTGCTGTGTTAATATCTGCACCGCCAACTGCTGTTGACAATCCACCGATTGAACAAATAACTTCTTCAAGTCCTTTGCCGTTAAGTTTTACCCAACCTCTATCGGTTGCGAAAACGTCTGCTTTTTCTGCTGATGTCATCCACTTTGGTTTGGCTTCATCTGCATCTGTATTTCCCCATAGGGCCATGATAGTTCTCCTAGTTTAAAGTTTACTTATCTATTTATCTAAATCCATTTCTCTTAAGCTGAGAAATAGTGTTTGTTGGGGATGTATGATGTATCCCAATGCCCCCAGCAGACTCCCATTCCTTGATATTTTTGAGATAATCATCAATCAAGATATTAGGTTTACCGTCTGTAGTGGCATACTTCTGTTTATCTGCACGTTGTACAAGATGGATTTTACCAGTAGGTTTTGCATTCTTGGATAACCAAGACTTCTTTCCCTTCCGACTATTTCCATCTCTATTTGAGTATGCAGATAAAATATTCGCATTATATTTGTTTATCAATTTCCACATCCTTTGAGCGCCAGGCATCCAAGGTAAGGTGTGCCAGAAGTCTTTCTTACCTGTGATTGCTTCCCATCGCTCGTCTTTGGGTGTTTTCTCAAATTGTTTACCAGTGAGTTGTTCATACCCACCAATGAAATCGCAAAGAACCATATCCATGTCACAGTAAATCTGTGGAAGTTCTTCTTCATTAATCTTCGTGACTTCCACGATACTTTTCATGTTACTTGTCCTTAGATTCCTTCGGGTTAACTTCAACCCCTGCCATTGGTTTACCTGTCATTGCAGTTTTGGATTCCTTCTTTTTAGGCTCTTCCTCTTCTTCTTTGACTTTTGCTTCTTTGGCTTTTGCAGAATCTTCCCACATGGATGCAATGTGCTTTGCAGCTTTCATTGCAAGTGTTTCTTCTTTGACTTCTTTCTTTTCTTTATCCATTGATTTGGAAATTGCTTTACGTTTCTTATGTAGAAACTTATCTGAAGAATCAACGTCACCATCATTGTCGATATCTTTGTCTTTTCTATCATCGAATTTCTTCTTGACTGCTTTAGGTTGAACTGCGTCCAAACCTTCACCATCGTCAGACTTATCGTTCTTGTTGGTTTCTTTAATTTTTGCTTCTTCTGTTTCTACATCATATTCTTTACCACCGACAGTAAAGGTTTTATCACCTTTTTCTTTTGCGGCGTTCAGTGCTGCTCCAAAAGCATTACCTTCTTCTTTTGGTTTCTCACCTTTTTCTTTTTTAGATATTGCGATAGCAGCTTGTTGCGCTGGAGACATTGCCTCAAGCACAGCACTCTCAATACTACCTTTTTTAGTTTCAAGATACTTGGACATTTACTTCTCCTGTGCGTTTAGTTGGTTTATAGTTTCTTGTGCTTTTGCGATTTGCAATTGCAATTGTGCGATACGAGTTTTCTTCTTATCTTCTCGACCTTGGTCGACAGCTTTAGCGCCATCAGACTTCTGTGGTTCTTCCTCTTCAGAAATAACCTCTTCTTTGAGTGGATACCCAATCATTTTTTCAGTTGCTTTGTCACTTGCTGGTTTTTTCAACTTAACAATCTTCAAAGTCTTTTTATTTTTGATTGACATTGGTGGACGTTCTGAAGAATTGATAGATTGTTGTGCGCCCTTTTCATCAGATGCAGTTGCAACAACTTTATCACCATTTGCAGTATCAACAACTACATGAGTAGTTTTAACTGCTTCGTCTAAGTCAGTCTCATCCATCAATGCTTGGATTGTTTTAACATAAAGTTTCATCTTCTTAGCAATCTCTTTTGCAGACATTCCTTTTTCAATGTAACCATGTAAATCCTTCATACGTCCTTCATCAAGTTCTTCTTTGATGTCATCAATAGATGCACCCATATCACCGATAGCAAATGTTACTTTACCATCTCTTTTGTATAGGAACTTCTTAACTGATTTTTCATTACCTTTAGTAACAAGAGTAACCTTTTCTACTTTACCTTTGTTTACTGTATTCTTTGACTTAACAATATAATCAACAAAGTCTTTACCTTTACTGATTGTAGAACTAGTCTTGAGTTTAATGGTTTGTCCCTTCTTTAGTTTGTCGAATATCTTATTCAACTTAGGGTCATCCATCTTCATCTCATCAATTTCAAATTCTTCTTTCTTCATCCAATAAGATGCTTGTAAGTCAGTGGAGTCATTCGGGCAATCACAGTTAGGGTCTGCATTACCTTGTTCACAACCACAATCTTCACAAACGTATTCTTCTTTTGCTTCAATAATTATTTCTTCACCCATTCTAAGTTGTTTTGAGACCATCTTAGCAGTCTTAAGCATATCACGATATGACTTAGAAATCATCTGAACAAACTGTTCTTTATCTCTAGGTTTCTGAATCATGTCATGTGCTTTTAACAACAAATCAACAAACTTAGGGTCAACCTTCTGTTTCTTTCCATCTTGGAATTCAATAGAGAAGTTACCTTTAGTGTCTTTTGATTTACGCAACTGCATAACCATATTCTTTTTTGCAAGTTCTTGGTCTTTATCAGTTGCCTTTACGTCATCTCTGTCAGCAGGGTCGATTCCTCTTCTACCACCAGCACCGTGACGCATTGCATCCCTACGAGCAGATGCTTCAGTCATTTCTTCGTCATCACCTTTAATCTCTGGGTCAAAATCCGTGTTCAGTCTTTTTAGAACTGCGGCAACCTGTTTGTGATTTGACAATCCTTTTTTGATTTTCTCAATCGTTTTTACTGCACCACTATAGTTACCACCTTTGTAACGTGGGTCGTTTGCAATACCGATTGCCATCTTAATTTGTTTTGGTGAGAATCCTTCACGCACTTCTGCAAGGGATTCCATCATTGTTTTGCTATACCTTGTCATTTACTTTTCCCTAATTTTAAGTAGTAGTTTACCACTTCCTTTTATTAAACGATGGTAAACCATCTTATTGATATGATATATTCTACCATGTTTCAGTTCCTCAGGCAGTTCATTATCCATCTGCAACTTCCAGTTATATCCAGAAAGTACAGTGATTTCTCTATCACTTCTATCACGATGCCAAACTAACTCACTCTCATCAACATCATGCTTAAACTCTCTTAACATGATATCAGTTTCCATACCTAAATCACTATATGGGTTTACCAAAAGAAGTTACCCCCACCAGATAAACCAAGTTGTTTAGCATACCGTGGTAAATTACACGCCCAGTATCCTGCTGTTGTTTTATCTTTTTTGTTTGCACAATCATGTCTTGCGGCAAACGATTTTCTTGCTTCCTTATCGTCCAACTTGACTTTTAAACCAGTTGTATCACCCCATGATACTTTCTTTACTTTGTCACCGTCTTTAACGTAGACATAGTATTTCTTAGAACCACCGACCTTTGGTTTATTTAGTTCAACGTCTTTCCCTTGATACTCAGATTCCATCATAGGACAGTCCAAAGGAACGTGTTCACCTTCATACATTGCATATTTACCAATGTCACCTTCTAGTAGTTCTTTATCAAATGCATTTGGTTTTAACTCACCACTTTCATAAAGGCGTCTTTTTTCATTAAAAAATTCGTAGTAATTTTCTGAACCAACACGATATTGGTTAGATTCTATTAGACTAGATTCTGCACATTCGTTACAGCAATCTGGTGTACCGCATTCGGTGTGTTCCTTAAACGATACGATTCCTTGGCCTGGAGTCATTTTCTGCCTTTCTTCTCTAGAGGCATCAGTTCCAATTTCACGAGAATCTTCACTCTCTTCCTTCTTACCTTTTGCCTGTTTCCATAAATCTGCGTCAGCAGTTGTTCGTGTCTTACCACCTGTAAGAAACGAATTAACTCTTGCGAATGCCCATTGTTGTGGCGTAGTGCCTGGGCGATGTCCTGTTTTCCATGCAGCCATTCCTCTGTCATATACCTTCTTTAAAATTCCATAAGGTACACCAGACTTTTCTGCTTTCGTAACAAGTCCTTCAATCTTCTCATCTAACTGAAAATCTTCTTTGGCAACACAGTTTGGCACCATCTTACCATTCTTCTTTTTCATACCAACTTGTTTGTGAGTATCCCAACAAGGGTCTTCTTCACCAAACATATCTTTAAATTTCTTTGTACTCTTCGATGGTTTTGTCTCTGCATGTCCATCGCCTGGAGCAGGGCCATCCTTTTTCTTTGCAAAGTGTGCCGCACGTTTTTGTTTAGTAGATTTAGACATTGCATCACCATCAGCATCTTTTGCATAATACTTTGCTGGTTCTGTACCTTTTCTGTCTTTAATATCTTTATCTTGTTTTACTTCATACAACCACTTCTTGTGTAATGTTCCGTCCTGTTCTGCAAAGGTAATATAATTAGTTCCTCTACGAACAACTTCACCAGAGACACCAGTATAATTATCTTCAACAGTATCGCCCACACAGAAAATCTTATTCTCCAAGTATAAGTCACGAACAACATCTTCATCAGTCATTACATTTGTTCTAGGAACAAAAGACTCACGAACACCCATGTACTTACGAACATCTTTAAATAGAGACATTCCTTGTTTGAAGTTGGATGGAAGTCCAAGTTTGAACTGGTCGAAATCATTTGCAATTGCAGCTGCTCTCATCTTAGATGCAGACATTCCAGTAACACCTTCTGCATCTGGGTCTCTTTCGCCCGCAGATACAACTTCAATATTATCAAAACCGTAGTAACCGTGTCTTGCCTCAGTTCCGTTGTATTTGTTTAGTAGTGTTTCAAACTCTGTAACTCTGTCAGAACCAACAACCATAATGATTGATTTGTGTCCCTTGTTGTGTAATGTGACTGCAATCTCAAATACATTTCGTGCTTTATCAACAACCAGACTTCTTGCATGTTTTGGGAACATCTTCTTCATGTATGCAAGTTTCTTTGCATATGGTAGAGGGTCTTTCTTTGCGTTCTCTGAATGAGATGCAAAAATATAATATGGAGCAGAGTTTTTCTTTGCTTGTTTAGCAACTGCTTCCATTAATTTTTCATGTCCAGTAGTCGGGGGATTAAATCTGCCAAAAGTGAATACAGCAGTATCACCACGAGCTTCTATAATTTCAGAAAACTTTTTCATTCATCTCCACCCTGTCTGATTTTTTTCAATCTTTCTAATTCTTGTTTTTTAAGTTTAATCATCATCTTTTTTGCAATCTTTTGAATCGCAGCACCCTTCTTTGCAACAATACGATTATCAATCTCTACTCTTGCAGCAGGTGGCAATTGCATATACTTCGCTGGACTTAACCCAGCAAACTTTTGAAGTATAACTGCCTTTGCAGCTTTCAATGCACGTTTGTGTAACATCTCTGGAGTTGCAAGTTTCTTTTTCTTTCGTGCAACCTTTGCCTTGAACGCAGATGACTTTGCCATCTTCGCCATTCTTCTTCCCATCGCTCTTCTTTGAGCCATAGAAACTGCTTTTCTTTCTACCAGTTCAGATGTTAGTTCACTAAATTTCTTCATCTATCCCACGCCTTAATTGCAGTAAAGTTATTAAAACTAAATTCCATCCTGTCTACCAATTTTACTGCATTACCACTCACTCTGTCAATGGCAACAAATCCCTCTGGATTAACGACTTTAAAACCATTTGCAGTTCTAATGAATGTATCAGTTAATTGCTTAACACTATTTAGTTTCTTAACGATGCCCATCTTTGCTTCAATTAGATAGTTCTGAAACAAGATAACCTGTTCTAAATTCTTTGTATGTTTCTTTAGTTCTCGTAACATCTCTTTCTTTTCATTCTCAACTTTTTGTTGAGACTTCTCTGTTTTGAGACTTTTAATTCTTTTATCGTATGTATCAGATACCCACTTCTCGTATCCCTTTGCATGTGCTTTAGGATTGTTGATAGGTTTACCTTGTCTCACTTTACTATTATAATATGTCTTTAATGATGCACCAGCAAGGTTTCCTGTAAAATTGTTTTGTATGTTTAGAAACTTAGTCAACATGCCAGAGTTAATCTTTTGAAAAGTTTTACCAGCACCAGATAAAGATTTAGTAACTGCTTCTGTTTCTTTCTCAGTCATTGTTGCTTTACCAGCAACGTCTTTATAAGTTGCGTCATCCATCCATACAGATGTTGGTTTAGATAATCCTTTAATGTCTACACCGAATGATGCCTTCATGTCTTGAAGTGCGCTACCAGTATAAGTTGTATGCCATACAATTCCGATTTTGGATGCTTTAATCTGTTTACCAAAATCACTATCAATAGGAACAGCATAAACAATTGTATTGGGTTGGAATGTATAATACTTCACTCCATCAATAGTATCTGTTTCAATATCATCTGTCCACATCAAGTCTCCTTGAAGTACACCTTTAATACCCAACTTAGAAAATTCTGCAAGTGCAACTTTAAACTTACTATTCAATGAACCAGATAGTCCATCGTCATCAATCTCTTTTGCTGTCTTATATAATTTTGGTGTTGCATTAAATACTGATTTCTTTGCAACGAAAAACTTATCATCTTCTGGGTCGATACCAGCAAAGATTGCTGGAGCGCCGTCCCATTTAACTGTCATGTTTACAGATGAACGTGATGCACCTGCCAACATATCTCTAAGAGAACGAACAAAGTTAATTGCAGCTCTACCGCCTGACACACCAAAGTTGAGTATTTCATCTTCGATATGTTCTAGGTGTAAATTCTTTCCACCCTTATCTTCAGTTATGTATTTACTAAAATTAATCAAAGTTAACATCCTTACTATGTGTAACAGTAGGTTCTACACCTAAAAATTTCATCATTGACATAGTACCCTTTTTAAAAAACTTAGTTGCTTTTTTCCAAACTTTATTAAAGAATCCTTTTACCTTTGCAGTAAGATTTTTAAACAAACGAATTTCAGTAAGAATCTCACCGTTATTATATGCATCTATATCTTCATCCATTGCATTAACAATAAGTGAAATAACAGACCAGAAATTGTATTCTCCAGTTTTCTTCTTGTTCAAAACTCTACCACTTGTTTTAAATCTTGCTTGCAATTTCATTTTATCTGCAATGTAAGAACAATAGTCATCATCGTATACACTTTTAATTTTTACACTGTTACCATCGTGAGAAGATACTAACATATACTCTGCAGCTGCAGCATCTGATTCTCCGAACTTTTCAAAACCAGACATTGCTTCACGAGCAAAGGCAACCTTAAATTCTTTTGATTGTTCAAATAACAATCCTAGTTCAGTCATACATTGTTTGTGTGCAGCTTCTCCAGCGTTAACAACTTCGTTTTCACCAGATTTAATTATTCCACGCAATTGACTAGGTGCAAGAGTATTTGTAACAAAGGATTCTAAAATCCCTTCTACAACCTTAAACTGTGGATTTTTTGAAAGTTTTTTTGATGTATTCTTTACCGCTGCATAGAATGTAGCACTAGATTCAGATTTACCACCAGACATAAGTTGGGCAGCACCAATCTTTAAAGAGAAACGCATAGTTCCAATTAGTATATCTGTTTTTGGAGTTTTGTTTGTTGCACCGTGTGAAGTCCAGAACTTAGTTAACTTAGTAGATGCTCTACCATACTGTTCTGCTTGGGCGCCTGCAAGACTTGAGTTTGTTTTAAGAACATACTCTGCAATGCGTTTACCAGATGCTAATACTTCTGGATTTGATTCTAAAACCTTTAACGTCTTATCAGTAATGCCAGACTTAGAGTCGAGTTCACGCTCATGTAACTCGTACCAACCAATAACTATGGCTGCCTCATAATCCTCTGCTTTAACTTTTGCTTCCGAAAGGAAGGTCTTGAAACCTTGCATTTATCAATTTCTCCATTTGCACAAATAATATTACAGTTCTATTTATAATATCAAATTGTTAAGAAGTCAAGATAAATTACACCTTTATGTCGTTAAACTTGTCATATCGTGCAGATATTGGACTTTTATCGAATGCTGGTGTGTCATCTTGTCCACTATCAATGATATCATCTTGTGCTTCTTGTTCACAATCATACAGTTTCATTCTCGCTCTGTCAATACCTAAAACAAATCTTTTGTTAGCGCCTGGGTCATTGTAACGATTTTTCAACTGTTTAACCATAATCTGATTAAGTTGTTCTAGTTCATCTGTTGTAATCAATGCAAACATTAAGTCAGCAGTTGCTGGCAAACCAAATGATTCTGAAGTATCTTCAAGTCCCACATCAGAACTATTGAAACCACCACGAGTTGTCTGGGTTGCAGACATAATCGGTAGATTACATTCTACTGCAAGTCCTCTAAGTTCTTCTGCAATTGCTTTGATATAGAAATATGAACCAACATTTGCATTACCTTTAAAACGAGATGATGCACAGATGTTTAGATAATCAATAAAGATAACATCTGGTTTGAATGATTTCTTTAGTGCAAGTTCTTTGATAAGAGAACGAAAGTGTCCACTGTGTGCAGATGCAGTTGGATATTCTTTGATGATAAGTTTACCATTAGTCTTTTTGTTAATCTTAGAAAGACGGTCTGTGAACATCTTCTTAGGCAAATCATGTAAATCATCCATAGTGATATTCATCAAGTTCGCATCAATACGTTCTGCAATTCTTTCTTCTGCCATCTCCATAGTAATGTACAATACATTCTTACCTTGCATCAAAGTAGATGCAGCCATGTGACACATGAATAATGATTTACCAACACCTGTACCAGCAAGTGCAATGTTTAGAGTTTTCTGTGGTAGTCCACCTTTAGTAATCTTGTTGAAGT
>Ga0228669_1000708_pt1 | contig 16197 bp, 25 predicted proteins | sample 84DmetaG_FD_182700 | JGI IMG/M metagenome (GOLD analysis project Ga0228669, IMG submission 182700) | Seawater microbial communities from Monterey Bay, California, United States - 84D | ecosystem: Environmental > Aquatic > Marine > Coastal | place: USA: California | collected 2016-10-11 | reverse complement strand
CTACAGTGTAATATTAGTACCGTACGCGAGGTTTGAACTCACTTAACATCGGATATGAGCCAATGTCCTTTTCCACTAAGCTACGGCATTTTAGAGTTAGTGAAGGGATTTGAACCCCCATAAACCAGGTTGCAACTGGTTACCTAAGCCATTCGGACACACTAACATTTTTGAGCCAACGACAGGGATCGAACCTGCGACATCTTCATTACAAGTGAAGCGCTCTACCAGCTGAGCTACATCGGCATTTAAATCTGTACAGAAGGTGGGACTCGAACCCACACACCCTTTCGGGTACTGGCTCCTAAGGCCAGCGTGTCTACCATTCCACCACTTCTGCGTTTAGTAGTTGATGCGGGTTACGATCCCGCTACCTCCACGATATCAGCGTGGTGCTCTACCGATTGAGCTAATCAACTATTTTGTACACCATCCAGGATTCGAACCTGGACTCATACGGGTAGAAACCGTAGGCTTTTCCATTTAAGCTAATGGTGCATTTATTTGCGGACTATGTAGGTTACGATCCTACCACCTATCGGTTAACAGCCGATTGCTCTACCAAATGAGCTAATAGTCCTTATTTTTGCTCTCCCTATAGGATTCGAACCTATGACACTCGATTAACAGTCGAGAGCTCTACCGCTGAGCTAAAGGAGAATATATGTAACAAAAAAACCCTCAGATTTTTATCTGAGGGTTTCAATTTTTTTAAAGTTATGCTTTATGCAATATCCTTAAATAGATCGAAACCCTCGCTTGGTCTAATACATAACGTATTCACAACCATATTAAGCGTGTTATTCAAATTCATATTTAAGTTAATTGTTCTCATTATTTCTATTTTTTAAATGTTTTAGTGGAGAATAACGGAGTCGAACCGTTGACCTCCTGCGTGCAAGGCAGGCGCTCTAGCCAGCTGAGCTAATCCCCCATCTGGGTTTTTGTAGCGGGAGTTGGATTCGAACCAACGACCTTTGGGTTATGAGCCCAACGAGATACCAAACTTCTCCATCCCACGATATTTCTTATATATTAAAAAAGATTCCTCTCTTTTTTGTTTTTCTTTGTTTTATAGTACAAATATACAAAAAAGTTTTAATATATTGTATTTTTTTTACTTTTTTTATCTTTTTGATTTACTAAATTATTTTAAATAATTCCAAAAATTTGCAGGTAAGTGTACATTTTCTAATTTTACGGCATCTTTAAACAAAGGTGCGATAAATTTTGGATCAAATCCTGCCAGGCCACAACCAACTTCTGTTACTAAAAAAATATTTTTCGGACTATCTTTTGCAAATTGTATAAAACGATCTACATATTTTTTTATATCACTAATAGGTAATGTTTTTATATCTTTATTTTTTGTTGGAATACCATAAGTTCTACCTTGTAATCCTTCTCCTTGACCATAAATTGCACCCCATTTTATTGCAGTCTTTGCGGCACCTTTACCGTGTCTTCCTGCTTCATTTGATCCAAAAACAAAGATCTCTTTTAGTCCTAATATTTTTATATAATTTGATGTTATTCTCATTTTTTAATTTTTTTGATAATATTCTCTCTATTGAACCAACAATAGTTTACTAATACTTGTAGATAGATAAAAACCATCATTTGACTTTCTCTTGTATCTTTAGATAAATTAAATGGATTTAAAGTTCCTTGTATATATGAGGTAAATAAATATACTACTATTGTTACTAATAAAAAAATGATTGTGTGTTCTTTAATTTTATCTTTCATAATATTTTTATTTTGTCTTACAAAGATAGTAAAATATTAGTATATTATTTCATAAGGTTTTGCAAATAGTCTAAATTTATTTTTAATTCTAACCGTTAGGTATTCTTCTTCTCTATTTTCTTTATAAACTTTATAATAGATAATATCTATTTTCTTTATTCTCTTATTTAGTAATAGTGTATTAAATACTATTTCTTTTTTACCTATATTATACTTTAGACTATCATCTAAAATAATTGTTACTATACTTTTGGCACATTCACAATCTGGATTAGTATCTTCATATTTACATAGTATTATAGTATCTGACTCTTCTTTAGATATATCCATTGCATCATAAGTCGTATTATATAAAATTCTTTTATCTACATCAACCCAATCAACTTTTATTTCTTTATATCCTTTAGATTCTCTCCAACTCAATATTGAATCTAATACTTCATAATTCACAAGTGGATTATATATAACTTGTGTTAAAGAATCTAAATACTTATTTTCTTTACCAGGTAAAATATTTTCTATATACCAACCTTTATCTGATAAAAGTTGATAAGTTCTATAAACTTCATTAGTATCTTCATATTCTGAATAATCTTGACTAAAGATATTAAATGATAATAATATAATTATCAATAATGTTATTTTTCTCATAATATTTATTTTAAACAAATATAGATATTAAATTTTTAATAAACAAATTATTTGCGGAAGAAGTAGGAGTCGAACCCAATACCTTTCGGTACCCAACGCTTTCCAGGCGTGGCTGATCACCTGATCAGTTCATCTTCCATTTGCGGAGAGTAGAGTACTCGAAACCCATTCCGTTAAGAACCACTCGCTTAGCAGGCGGTGCTGAGGACCTCCTCAGTTTACTATCCATTTGCGGAAGAGTGAGGTATCGATCCCCATACCTTTCGGTACCACTTGTTTTCAAGACAAGGTCAAGCGCCAGCTTAATTACTCTTCCATATTTTTGTGGAGGAAGTGGGACTCGAACCCAGAAGACTCATTACACGTCTTACCACTTTTCAAGAGTGGCTCTTCATCCAGCCAGATTCCCTCCTTTTTGTAGTTCCAGAGGGATTCGAACCCCCATCTGATCGGCCGTAACGACCTGTTCTATCCATTGAACTATGGAACTATATGATACAAAAAAAACCTCAGATTTAAATCCGAGGGTTTACATAATATCTTTATCGAAAATTATGAACACAATCGGATTCTAATCACTCTACTCGAGCGACTTGACGAACTTGACGATATGTTTATAATTGTTTTCATAATCTATTTCTTATATATTATTTTATAGTTTTCTTTTTTTGGCAGGATGGTGAGGCTCGAACTCACGACCACGGATTTAAAAGATCGAAGTAACTTCTCTAATCAACACTCTTTCGAGGTAAAGTTATAGACAAGTATATTACGTGCTCTACCAACTGAGCTACATCCTGCGTTTGTGATCCCGGTGGGATTTGAACCCACGACCCCCGCATTAAAAGTGCGGTGCTCTAAACCAACTGAGCTACGAAATCATTAGTGGGAATGACCGGACTTGAACCGGTGACAACCCAGATCTTCAATCTGGTGCTCTACCAACTGAGCTACATTCCCTTTAGGGTGTTAGACGGGCTACGATCCCGCGACCTCTGGTTCCACAAACCAGCACTCTACCAACTGAGCTACTAACACAGTGACCCCGGTGGGTTACGATCCCACTCTCCCCATATTAAAAGTATGGTGCTTTCCCGATTAAGCTACGGAGTCATTATTTTGCACGGGTACCAAGATTCGAACTCGGAACAACGGTTTTGGAGACCGGTATGATACCATTTCACTATACCCGTATTTTTCGGTGGGAGTTACTAAAACCCGTTTATAATTCTGTCAGTTATTAGTAACTCTTCACCTTATTTGTGGAACCACTCGGTAACGATCCGAGATCTTCCGGGCTTCAACCGGACGCATACACCATGTTTGCTATAGTTCCATTATTTCATTAAACACAAAAAACCCAAGTTCAATGAACTTGGGTTTCTAAAAATTTCTTCTATATGAGTTTTAACTAATATACAATACTCTTCCAGTACCAAGTTCTGATTTATTGCTAAACCATTTGCTCGATTTACTAAAATGCTTATGTGTATTATTTGTTCTCATTAGTTCTTATATATTAAAGTTTTATTCTCTCTTTTTGTTATTTCTTTATTTTATAGTACAAATATAGTAAAAGTTTTTAAATGTACCAAATTTTATTCATTTTTTATTAAAAACGGTCGAAACTTGTATCTGAATCGTTTACTATCCCAACCGTTTTAGTCTCTTAGATAGAAACCCAAGCATCTATCTCTGTTTCATTATTAGAAGATTTAACCAGTAGTCTATTATAACCATCTATAACCATATTATTGAATATAACGATTGGATTATCTATATCATCCGGGTGTGGTACATAATCATAATCTTCGTCTGAATTATCATATCTACCTTCGTCATTTGTTTTAATATATTCTGAGATATCTATATCATTTTTTATTACATCTTGTATATTAACTTTTCTAAGTTCAAATTTTGCATTTTCGGCTTTGATCATTTCTAAGAAGTAATACGGGATATCATCTTCGTAAGGAGTTATATCTTTTATATAATCGGATATTTCACTATAATCCTTATAGTGATTTTTTTTATAATTTTCAAAAAGAAATAAATGTTTCATTAACTATATATAAAAATATTTTTTTTATTAAATTTATATACGTTCTGCCAAATATTTATGAAAGAATATTTTCGATTTTCATATCTCTCTTTAGTTGAGTAATGTCTTTCTTAACATTATCATATTCTAGCCAGTCTTGGTACTCTGCTTCTATAACACCATGTAGACCTCGATATTCGATATTTGAGATATCTCCTTTAGTTGATCTTTCAAATATTGATATAAGTTCTGAAGGTAACCAAGCACCGTGAATAGGTTCATTAACGTACCCAGCGTCATATTTTCTAAATCCTTTAATGTTTATAGCATGTATTATGCTTAGGTATTTAGACATCTCTGTATATGATCCTTCTCCCCATTTCTCTATCCACTTTGATAGATTGTTTCTCAAGGAGGTATGTGTTGCTTCTGATATTGTGTTTGGCTTTGTGTCTCCAAAATATTTAGTCCACTTTTCCAAAATGTATACTGGATCAAACTCATGTATTTTGTTTCCCATCGTTTGATGGAAGTTAAATGAGAATCTGATTATATTGTTCAGTTGTGCATTATTCATGCTACAAATATATTAAAAATTTACTCTAATACCTAGTAAATCTCTGCCCCATGCACCATTTTTACTAAAAGTAAAAACTATTTTATCACTATATTTATATTCAAATGTTGTTATTGGGACTTTTTTATTTGTTAGTACGAAAAACATATCTATTTTTATTGGAAATATTGGATCTTGAGTTTTGTTTATAACATCATCTATTTTTAGATTACTTCTAAAATTTCTATAGTTATATTTTTCTAAAGACTCTTTTAGAAAAGTTATAGGTAATTCTTTATTTAAAATAGTATCATTATCCGTATTTTGTAATGAATCTATGAATTCTAAAACCTCTTTTTCTTTTTGGTCAATACTTTGTTCTATCTTTTCTTGGTTTGCTAAGATAATTTCTGGTTTACCAATGCCTAAACCTATAAGTAGTCCTATTATGGATAAACTACTTCTTAGTCCTTCATTAGTTTCCTCAAACTCGTAAAACTTTTTAATTTTCATTTAATTTTCATTTAATTTTAAGAATATAAGGTTAGTGCGAATCTAACCGATGTTGATGTTCCTGTTGGATTTGTTGGCATCTCTGATATATTTGCAGTGTTGGTTATTCCAAAGGATGCATCATTCATTCCAAGGTCATATATAGTTCTAAAAGATGTTCCTGTTGGATAATATCCAACTACTAAGTCTTCTCCTGTTGTTAAATCTAATGTTTGTCCTGATTTTACTGTAAGTGATATTTCATTTGGTCCTATTCCACAAACTCCACTGCCTTCACCTATTAGAGTTAGTGTACTTCCTAAGTTACCTCTGTAAATACCAATTAATACCGTATCTGTTCCTGAATATCCCCATATCTTTGCTTTGCTTATGGTTCCTGTTACTTCTGATATTGTTTGATAATAGTATTGTGTTGTGGCTGAAGTAGGTGCTTGGTCGCATATACCAACCGGTTGTGGTGAAAAACAAACACTATTTGAAGAATCACCACTGGATTGTGTGGCCCATCCCGTATTATAATCAATTGAATCTAACTTTACTAGTATTTGACCGATTGTACCACCACTTGGTAGTCCATATCCGGATGTTCCGTCAATACCATTAACTCCACTTGTACCAGATGTTCCATTAACTCCACTTGTACCAGATGTTCCACTTGTTGTTACGTTGGAAAAGCTTGCTGCAATAAGATCATTTATCTTAACTGATAATTCATCTAAAACCATTGCACTCTGTTGATGTAATTCGTATAATGCGTCATAAACCTCACTAATGGAATCTATACCACTTTGTGTATTTGATATAATATTGGCAAATGATTGTGATAATCCAAAAGAGTCGTATAAACTTCTAAATGTACTACTCATAAAATTATATTTTTTCTTTATATATTAAAAATATAATGTCATAATAATTTATTCAAATTATATTCTCTTAAAATTATTTTGTACTCTGGTATGGTTATCCATTTTTTATAACCTTTGAATATTTTACATTTACCTTCAATAAATATTACATCTATAAATTTATCTGCATCGGCATCATACAATTTACCTAAATAAATTATATCGACGGATTCTGATGTGAATCCGTCGATATCTGGTTTAAGAACATGTTGTTCTACTGCCTTAAAATTTATTTTAATATTCATTATTTTGTTCGGTCGATAACTACATAAATAGTATCGATGACTTTCCCTGTGACTTTACAACCACATTCGGTATTGGTATTAGTTTTATTCTCTTTATTATTCTCTTTATTATTGAATATACTTCCTACTGGATTTCTGTCTAATATATCTACTGATGTTACAAAATGTGCTGTTTCACCTCTATTATTAAACCAGTTTTTACCAAATGTTTCATGATAAACAATCTTTACTTTCCAACCATATGTTGCTGCACTATCTAAGATTGCTACGATATTTGGATCTTCATTATCAGCATCTACAGAGAAATCGAAAGGTACTGCAGAAGATGAGTTCATTCCTGTCTGTGTTAGATTTAAATGACCTTCATGTGTTTTGAATATTAGACCTGTTTTTGAGAATTGTGTTACTAAACCAATTCTTTCACCATTTGAATAGTTTTCTGTACAAGATGTGATGAACAAGGTTACTACTAAACCTAAAAGTAATTTTAATTTTCTCATTTTAATTTAATTATTTATTATTAGTTATTACAAATATACTAAAAATTTGGATCATCTTTGTCTAAAACTTCATAAATATTTCTTTTAATCCATTCTTTTGGAATATAACTTACTAAAATAGTTAGGATACCAATTACTAATATTGAAAATATAAACATTATTTCTTTTTTTTATTTTTTAAAGATTCTTTTGCTTTCTTAAAATTATTGATTTTTATTTGTTCTGTTTCTATTCTTCCTTCACCTCTTTTATAGTAAGTCTTTGGAATAGAAACGAAGTTATGACATCTTAAAATTGTTTGATACCACTCAACAGTATCACTCACTTCAAGTAATAGATAATTTTTAACACCTGTTGCCATGGTAGAGAATTCTTTCTTATTTAAGCCTATTATCTTTAAATTATCCATAATGTATCTTTTATTAGATGTATCTTCTGCAATTTCCTCTAACTTAACTTTGAATTTTGAGATTGCTTCTTCGTATTTATCGGTTTCTCCCAATAATGTTTTCAATTGATCATCACGTTCTCTTTTGGTTATTGTATTTTTTCTTATTTCACCTGCATTACCTGATTCAATTAGTTCATAGATGAATACTTCTCTTGTATCATCTTCTCTTACATTGGATAAGAAGGCTTTCTCGGTTTTGAACCATTTTCCACTGCCATATCTACCTTTTACATTCCAAATTTTACTCATTATACTGATTTTATTGTATCAAATTTTTCTAAAAGATTTTCTCCTGTTATACTTTCAATTGGCTTTGCATCACTAACTACTTGTGAGGTTACATCATTAACTTCGTATGTTATTCCATGTTTTTTTAAAACTTCTTTCATTTTTTCAATGTTAATATCATTACAGATAATGTAAGAAGTGATTATATCTTCTTTAACAACATCAACACCTAAATCTAAATCTAAATCTAAAATTTGTTGTCTATCTTCATCATTTAAACTTTGTATAAATTCTGTGTTCTTTTGTACAGTTAGGTTTGTACATACTTCAAAAATCTTTTTCATAACTTTGTTTTTTATTATTATATAATTTTTATTGAAAAAGTTATTTAATATATACTATATGAAATATCTAAAAGAGTTTAAGATTTTTGAGATGAATTATTCTTCTATTGATGAATATCAGAGTGAGGTATTTGGATTTTTGAAAAAATATAACTTGTTTCCACAACAGATTAGATATTTATTAGACCAATATTCTGGTGAAATAGAAGAGTGGTATAATGCAGGAAAATATTCAAAAGATTTTGCGGATAAAATTGCAGATGATTTGAAATTAAGTACTGGAGGTATACTTCAATACAAAACTGCTGGTGGGAACCAGTGGCAAAATATATATTATAAATGATGAAATATTTAAAGAAATTTGATAAGTTTTTTGAAGATGGTGATGGTGGTGGTGCTGTTGGTGGTGGTGTTGCAACCGCTAATGCTTCTAATACTGCAGGAATGGGTGCGGTTGTTTCTGCACAACCTGGTGCTTTTGCCGGAACAACTGGAACAACCGGATCTGGTGATGTAGGTTTTGTTTTAGGATCTAAACCTAAAAAGAAAAGAAAGAAAGGTAACCCTAGTCAGGTAAGTGATCTTAGAGATTTGAAAGAGGTTGATACTAAAGATGTTGATACGGTAAATATAAAATGATTATAAAAATAAGATAAAATCCTATTTTTATAATCCTTTACTTTTATTATCTAGAAATTCTTTTTCTTCTTTTGATAGAGATTCATAACCATTTTTAGAAATTTTATCTAATAATGAATCTATTGTAAAATTATTATCAATAATTTCTTCGGTATTTTTGTTTTGATTATCACTGTTTTCCTTAACTATCTCTATTTCAACAATATTTTTATCTAGTGCAGGTATTGAGTTTAATACTTCTTTATTGTTGGTATATTCTGATTCTACCATCATTTTAACTTTAGTTACTTCAGCAACAATGTCTTTTATTTTCAGAGGAATAGAACCTTTTGGTAGCCTATCCGTCATTGTAAAATGCTTTAACTTCATACTTATATTCACTCTTACTTTTGAGAGTTCTAATTCAAGTCTTTCTGGATATAATAAGTTTATATTTGATTCTAATGATTTTAAATATTCTTCTTCATTATTCTTACTTTTTGGTACAAAAAAACCATAGGAATAGTAGAATTCAACATCATCTTTATTGAAATCACTCTCATTAAGTTTAAGTTTTCTCATTTTCTTGATCCAATCTTTAATAATAGGAAACTCATTTATTACTTCTTTTCTATCTACATCTATAACGAACATATCATTCATGTTAAATTTTATATTTACTTTTTAATTCTAAATTTCTTCTTAATATCATCTTCTGTATATCCTATTGATAACATCCAGAGTGATGTTAAAAATATTAAAAATAATATACTAATTGTTAGCAAGATTGGTATCCAAATAGGTGATATAATCCACCACCAAGACCAATCAATAATATTTTTAACTTTAAATATTAAAAGTATTATTGTTATTGATAAACTTTGTAATGCTATTAGACTTTTTATCATAGTATGATATTTATACTTATTTTTAGATTTTTGTTTTAAAAAATTATTTAAATTCTATTGCTATCATTTTAATCTTTTCTGGAATTCTTCCTTCTGATATGTCTTCCTTTTCTATCTGTAATCTTTTGTATCCACCCGAGGAGTTGTCTCCTATGTAGTATGCTAAGTTGAAAATATATCCGAGTTCTTCCGTCATGTATGATACGTATGCCTGCACGTCTGCTTCTATGCTTTTCCAGTCGAAGCTGTTGTTGTCGAAGCTGTATTCTACTGTGGATCCTGTGAATATCCTCACTAACATCGACTTAAAAAATTGAATCTGCATACCCATGTCTCTTATTGGAAGAAGGAGTTCCATTGTATCATCTTCAAATGATTCGATAGATTCTTTTACCAATCTATATTTTAAAAGTGGTTTTCCATTTACGGTTATATCACCTTTTGAATTCTTTCCTATTTTTTTAACAAGAGTTTTTTTATTTTTAAATCTACCACCAAGAATTGTATCACCAACCTTAATAGGTATTTTTATGTCTTCGAATTTTTTAATATATTTCATGTTATATCTAAATCTTTTTTATTATCGATGAATGTTATTGCATCTAATCTATTTTTCCATCCATCTATATACTTCTTTTTACCTAATTGGTATTTCTCCCATCTCTTATTTTTTATTGTATTGAAAAGTTTTTCTATTTTCTTTTCTGGTAATTCGTTTACATAATCTATTAGAACATCATGGAAATCGTTCCATGTATTTATATTAGTTGTATCAATTTTAATATCATTAAGAGACTTTTTTAATATATCAAATGTTGCTCTAGGTCCTTGATTTACACAACCATCATATAGTACATTTGCCAAAGATTGACTTTTAAAGTTTTCTAATTTTTGTTTTTCCCAGTAATCTTTTTTATAGATTTTAAGTGCTAACTTATATGTTAGGTTCTCCATATCACTTTTTGTTGGTTTACCTAAATCATTACTTTGGTAATATTGAACTAATGTTGGTGCTGCAATTCCAAATTTAGTTCCTAATAATTCACCTACACCTATTTCATTTCCGGTCCAATTTCCTTTATCGTCTCTATCATCGGTATATACGCCTTCTATTCTATGTACACCATTTTGTGCAATTTCAAAAGAAGATACTTCTGGTTTTGGGTTTTCTATTTCTACTTTAATCTCTCTTAAAATTGGATCATTCTTAACCGATAAATCTGTTATAAGATTTGTTATTGGGATGATTGACATAAATAAGTATATAGATTTCTTAATGATTGATTTTCTAATTTCACTTGGTATAGATTTTAACTCTGAAATAAATTTATCAAAGTACATCTTAACTTTTTTAGTTAGATTTTCTTTTGGTGTGTTATCAACTAATTTTTTTAGAAATTTTTCTATTTTATCAAGTGGTATTAAATCTAAATCTTTAATACTTTTAATTTTGTTTTTTATAAAACCAGTATAGTCCTTTAACTTCTTTTCTTCCATATCAAATTCAACGGTATCACCTACTTCAAATTCATTTTTATCTTTGATATTAAACTTTTTATTTTTTGGTTCTATATCCCATTCGAAAGTATTTGACCCTGTTTGGTTCTCAACAATTCTAAATATTTCCTCGATTATAGAATTGAATTCTTTTTCGAAAATATAATCATTATATCTATCAATTTTTCTCATAATGTATATATTAAAAACATTTTGTTAAAAGCTCATATAAGATATATGGATAAGATATATACGGTTACTATAAATTTTGAATATTCTTTTAATACAATTGGATTTTTCACAGATTTAAAATTGGCTGAAGAAATTAAAGTTAAATGGGAAGGTTTCTTCGAATTTTATAATGAAAAGTTATTTAATTTTAATAGACATGATGGTGACTTTGAAAGTGATGAGGACGAGGATGAATATTATCGTTTACAAATTATTTATGAGGAGATAACTACTTATCTTGATGTAAAAATAGAAGAGTTCCCTTTAAATACTGATATTTTTGTTAAACAGACGAGTAAACGTTCTAAAGGAATGAAAGAACTTATTAAACAATTTGAAAGGGATTATAAAATTGATAAGTTAATCTAATTTCTTCTTAAAACTAGATGGTAAGATTTTATTTTCTTGTTTGAATACTTTTAGTAAAATAAAAACAAGAGTTCCACCGGGTAGTAATGTAATTGATGTTAAACCCAATACTCTAAGTATATCTACTGATTGTTCTTTTATTAGTTTAATCTCATCCTCAGTAAGTCTTCTTTTATTACCTTCTATATCAGTCAGAAGTCCTTTTGCTGCCTTGTTTAATAAATCATAAACAACACGAGTTTCTTTCCCTTCACTTTTTAGTGCGGTAGTAAAGTCATTGTATTTCGATTTCATCTTATCAACAAATCTTGTTATGTCTCCCATATACTCTTCTATAGATTTAATATACCCCACTTTTTCTTAAACAAATTTACATAAAAAATATATATTAAATACGAATAATGTAATTTATTTTTTATATATTTGTATAAAATTTATTATAATGAAAATGAGAATATTATATCTTGGTGATATACATGGAAACTTTAATCTTATACATCAATATGTTAAGCAGTATGGCATCAAAGATGCTCATATAATTCAAGTGGGTGACTTTGGTGTAGGTTTTTCTATTTTAGATAAAGAAAGACGTATGCTTGCTATGTATCATGATTTATTGGTTAAGAACAATGTTATTGTTTGGGCCATTCGTGGTAATCATGATTTTAAACCTTATTTTGATGAAGATCCATTTGGATTTAGTAATATTCGATTATTACCGGATTATACTGTACTTGAACTTGAGGGTAATAAAATACTTTGTGTTGGTGGTGCAATTTCTGTTGATCGAGAATATAGATATACAGGTGCTCAACGTCGTGGTGATTTTGAAGTTAAGAGTGGTCAAAGTTGGTGGAAAGATGAAGTCTTTGTTTTAGAACCAGATAAATTAGTTGATTTGAGAGACATCAATATTGTTGTTACACATACTTGTCCAAGTTATTGTCCACCTGATAATACATTTGGATTTGGTCCATTTGTTGATGGTATTATTCGTGACACTGGTGATATTAAGTTAAAAACTGACTTAATGGTTGAGCGACATGAGATGAGTGAGTTGTTTCATCTTTTAAAGTTGAATGGTAATAATGTTGATAAACATTACTATGGACATTTTCATAATAGTGAAGTTCAAAAATATGATGGTGTTACTCACCGAATGTTGGGAGTGGGTGAATTATGGGAGGAAAGAGATGAGATATAAAACCGTAATTTATATAAAATGGAAATTGACAGGTCGTTTTGAGCTTTTCATAAATCTGGGTAAACTCTATAAGAGATATGATGAAGTATCTTTAGGTGTTAGTAGACATACTCTTAATAAGAAGGATCTCTTTAGTGGTTATCATAATGATACAATAGAGATATTTAAAACTATTGTAAACTAAAAAACCCATTAGTTAACTAATGGGTTTTTTTAATTTTTGATATTTTATTGAATACTTACAACTTCAATATCAAATTTTAAGTCTTGTCCTGCTAAAGGATGGTTACCGTCGATTATAACTACATCTTCTTTTACCTCTTTAACAATGACTTGTACAACACCACCATCACCACCATCTGCTTGTAGTAATTGTCCAACTTCTACTTCACCTGGCATTTTATCTACCGGTACTTCCACCACTAAATCTTCTCTTATTGGTCCGTAAGCCTGATCAGGTACAACAGTAACTGACACCTTTTCGCCGATATTTTTACCCATAAGTGCGGTCTCAAATCCTGGAATTATTTGACCAGAGCCTATTTGGAATTGTAATGGATCTTTTCCTTCTGAAGTATCAAAAACTTCACCATCAATGAATCTACCTGTGTAATGTACTTCTACTGTACTTCCTTCTGTTATCATATTATTTATTATTTATTTTTATTTATATAATTTAATAAATAAAAAGTTTTATTATATGTATTTTAATATGATTTTACATTATCAAAAAAAGACATTTTCAATGCTAAATTATCATTAAATTTAAACTTTACCTTTACTTTATATAAAAGTAATATGGTTAGTAAAACGAATAATATTCTTCAGATAGATAATATTACTAATGTTATGAAAGATGAAGGTGAATTTTACAACCACATAATCGTCTCTATGCATACTTACAACACATTGTGTATGTCAAATTATTTCAATTCATACTTCGGTCTCGAAGAGATAGAAGGTATAACAGAAGTAGGTTCTATTTTTGGATACAAAGTTTTTCTTGATATGTATATGAGACCAGATGAGATAATTCTTTATTATGATATTGCCTTTTCAAGAAAATACAAGATAGACCTTATATTAGAAGGAAAAGAAATCATAAAAGAAAAAAGAGTCAAGATATCTTGACTCTTTTTCTTATTTTTTAAGACTTTTAAATTTTTCAAATTTTGCAATTATCTTTTGATTCTCATGATCAATTTTTATATTATTTGGTTCCATTGCTTTTATCACACCTGCCTCTACAAACTCATCTCTTGTTACATCTTTAGTAATACCTTCTTTGTCTGTTATTTGGTAATCGAAATTTTCATTTGATGTTGTTGGATTTCCATATTTGTCAAGCTTAGTAACATTTTCTGCATCAATAACTTTATTATCCATTTCAGGTTCTTTTCCTTTAAATTCTGATGCATCACCCCATTTTTGGTTTAAAGTAAACTTAACACCTGATAAATCATTAAATATTTTATTTTTAAACATATCGATGAATCTTAGTCCTTGGTATGCACCAACATCACAAGTTCCAAATATGTTTGATATTGATCCAATTCCACCATGACCACCAGATACTGTAATCTCATCTTGTCCGATTGTGGTATCGGGATCATGATATCCTAAGTGTTGTTTAAAGTTTGTGAGTAATGATGTCATATATGTCCCTAAATCATCGATTGGTTTACCATTTTTATATAATGGTAGATTTTCCGTTTGTGCCATTTTTTTATAAGCACATACTTGTAAAGTTCCACCATATTGAAGTAATATGAATTTAGGTTCAGAATCTATTCTACCTTCTTTAAAATCTCTTTCAACGATAGTTCTTGCTCTTAATGCATTTGCCCAAGTTCCTGTTGGTACAAATACTAAGTCTCCTAATTTTAAATATCCATCAAGTCTTAATTTGTTACCTACCCAGAATTTTTTAACAAATTCTTGTTGTGAGTTTATTGTTTGTTTAGTAATATTATTACCTCTTGTTCTTTTTTGCATTGTATTCAATCTCCACTCAGAATCTTCGATAAAATCTTTCTTCTTTCCTGCATTTGGTATGAATTTACCAAAACCTGTTCTATTTACATTATGTTCTGGGTATATTTTCTTCATTGCATTGAATATTGCATAAATAGAAGCATCTTTACAATTTGCAATAACTGCAACTAGAGTTTTAACATCAGATCTTTTTAGGAATTGATTAAATGCTGCCCCGAATTCTAATCTCTTTTTATCTGACTTTTTAATTTCTGATAAATCAAAATCCAATAATCTCTGCCAATCAACACCATAGTCTTGATATTTTGCGGCATCAATCATATCTATAACCGAAACAACCAACTCATCTTGTGGAAGTCCTAATACTATACAAAGTGCTTCATATGCAGAAGATGTTGCCAATTTTTTAACAGGTGAGTCTTTGTATTTTTCCAAGTCTTCTGCACTGAAAAGTCCGTGATGGTCTAAGTAGTAGTCTACTAGTTCATCTCTTTCATCACCTGGCATGTTAGCAAAGTCAAGAACGATATTGATAAGTTTTGGATCAAGAGTAGTGTATTTCCATCCTTCTGAATAGTTTACAACACCATATTTAACGATTTCGAATCCGTGATCCAATAACCATTTTTTCATCTCAATCGCACATACAATTCCATCCATGTCGTCGTGTGTGTAGAGTGCAACTTTCTTACCATCTTTCCCTTTTTTAATCCAATATTCTTCTTTAGTAGGTGGTGTTCTTAGAGCAGCCTCCTCATTTATTGAATTCCAATTATTAAATTTTTTAATTCTCATTATAATGAATTATTTTTTAGTATATATTAAATTTTTTTGATTATTATTCGTATATAATCATTGCTAAAATCTTTGTATGTTTGTTCAATCTTCCAATCATAGTCTTCTAATCGATTATTCGCCACTTCAATTACTTCTTTGAACCTTTCATCCTCTGTCATTTTAGTCAGTAATGATTGTATCATGTTTCTGTCTGCTTGTGTTTTTCCATATTCCGGAACGGATATAGCATCTGACTTAACTCTTACCTCTATGTATGGAAAGTGTTGAAATTGCATCACTTTATTCGACATTGGAACGTTGAACATAAGGTTTCCTTGACCAAGCATACTTTTAAACTCTACGAATACTCTTAGCTTTTCTGGAAATATGTCAAGGTCTTGTAGGTCGTAGAACA
>Ga0228669_1000697_pt1 | contig 16371 bp, 1 predicted proteins | sample 84DmetaG_FD_182700 | JGI IMG/M metagenome (GOLD analysis project Ga0228669, IMG submission 182700) | Seawater microbial communities from Monterey Bay, California, United States - 84D | ecosystem: Environmental > Aquatic > Marine > Coastal | place: USA: California | collected 2016-10-11 | reverse complement strand
CCCCGTCCGTAGAATTCCATACAAGTGCTTGTCCGTCTGTAGTGGTAGTAGAGTTGAAGCTGATGTCGCTTAAGTCACTTACGCTGTTGTTGGTAAGGGTAACTGCTTGTCCAGCGGATTCGCCTATGGCCACTATTTCTATACGTGGTTTTCTAATTGTTGAATCTAATGATAAATAATTACCATCTAAATAATAAAGGTCATGTAAATACATTTCAGTTGCATTATCAAAGTCTACTACATGAACTTCTATATTTTTTAATGTATTCCAACTTAATATTTCACCATTTGATATATTATTATTACCGATATTTATTACATAACTAATACATATTTCTTCTCCAGTATATCTATCGTTTCTATATGTCTTATTTGAATCTGTAATAAATGTATTATCTAATTTTATTTTATAACAAAATTTATCTGAGTTAGTATTTCCATCTTTAAATCTAGTATAAACATAGTATCTGTAAATTACTTGACTTGTACCCACAGGAGGTTTATAACTAATACCAGAACCAGTTGCTTTACTATATGTACTACCTATATCTTGATATGTAGTTACATTTTCAAGAGTATAAGTTCCACTTTCTACGGTTACACTCCTTCCATCACATACGCCAGCTAAGGTTTCTAATACTTGTCCTTGTTTGGTGATGGAAGTTGCTAATGTTGTAGGTACTAAGTTTGATCCGTCCCATTTTAAAGTTTGGTTTACTTGTATTCCATTTAAACTAACATCACTAAGGTCTGATATTGATGTAGCACTTAAGTCTGTGAGACCACCACCTCCACCCACAAACAATGACCCATTTTGATACAAATTACCATTAAAACTAATGTCGCCTGCTACTTCTAACGCTTTGGTGGGGTTGGACTCTCCAATTCCAACATTACCACTAACATCTATTACCATTCTTAATTCAGGCGTCTCATCTAAAGAAGATTGGGTATAGAAATTAATTTTTTCCATTTTATATAAATTATGATTATATAAAATGATAATTTTTTTGTATGTATTGTTTTACTGATTTTTTTTGATTTTTAATTTTATTATGTATTATTCGTGGGTTTTATTAAATCCCTAAATGTTGTTTGATGGCTTGTATTTCTTGTTTTAAATCATTGATTTCTTGTTGTTGAGATTGTATGGTGGTTTCATGTGTTTGTATGGTAGTTTGCTGTGATTCAACAAGTTGATGTAATTCTTGTGTAGCTTTTAAATTATATACAAATATTTCATTATATAAAACGGTGTAGTGGTTTTCACTTGCATCTGCCGGGGCCCCTTCTTTAACTACATATTTTAATTCTGGAATATTTAATATATCTTGACTAATTACACCTGATTCAATAGAATAATCGTCTTGTGTTATTGGATTACCACTGCTATCAATAGTAAAATTATGACTAGCATCATATAATCTTTTATAATTCGTTTTAAAATATCTATAAATTTTAAGTTTATTTATTGTATCTAAAGCATTTACAATTTCAGTTTCATTATGTTTCATTCGGTTATCACTAGTAACTGCATTACTACCACTATAATATACAGTTCCACCATTATAATTCAAATACATATTAGTAGCAGAATAAGATCCCCCTGATTTTCTCCAAAAATTAAATTCATCATTGTTATATGTTAATCTAAAATCTCCACCACTATGTTCTTGTTCTACCTGAAAAGCATATGAACCGGTAGGACTTAGAACGTGTAATTTAGATAAAGGACCTGTCGTCCCAATGCCTACATTGCCGCTATTATAATAAATATCGGTGCTATTGGTGGTCCATGGAGAAGAAGAACCAGACGCAACTGTTCCTGCTTCCCACACCGCGTCCGTAGAATTCCATACAAGTGCTTGTCCGTCTGTAGTGGTAGTAGAGTTGAAGCTGATGTCGCTTAAGTCACTTACGCTGTTATTGGTAAGGGTAACTGCTTGTCCAGCGGATTCGCCTATGGCTACTATTTCTAAATGAGGTTTCATGACTTCGCTATCGGATTCACCATATTCAGAATTATAACTACTAATATGTAAAGCAGAATCAGCTGAACTACTCCTTTCAATACACATTAATTTTACAGTTTTATTAGTAGTCCAACTTGATATTTTACCATTCGTCATATCATTTGTTCCTATATCAATTACATATTCAAATTCAAGATAACCATCACCATAATTTAAATTATTAATATGTTTTGTTTGTCCGCATTGTACCCCATCTATATATAATCGATATGCCATACCAATGTATTGACTTCCTCCGTTATTTCCCCTTGAAACTTGACATAACATTTTATAAATAATTTGTTTTGTTCCAGATGGTGGTTTGTATGAAATATTACTACCCGTTAAATCTTCATATGTCGTATCACTGCTTATTTCTTGTTTTTGTGTAACGTTAGGTAATGTATAAGTTCCACTTTCTACGGTTACACTCCTTCCATCACAAACACCCGCTAAAGTTTCTAATACTTGACCTTGTTTGGTGATGGAGGTAGCTGGAACTAGTGTTTTTGTTTTTGGGTGTTCTATAATGGATACGGTAGATATACCTGACTCTCCAGCATTAGTGGTCCCTGTGGGCGATGTACCTTGATTTACATAATAAGTTGATGTAGTGGCTGATGAATTATTTATTGTTAATTTGTATGTCACTTCACTAGTAGTATTGGGTTCATCATAAAAAAGTATTGGTTGAGCAAATGGCGTAGATCCGTATTGTTGGTAGTATGGAGCAACGATTCCAGACCAAGCAACATCTCCTTTATTTGTATTGTAAAATTCAGTTGAATTGCCACCAACTTCTCTAACAATTCTATATACAGCATCACAAGCTATATATCCAAATAAATTATATTTTAATTCAATAACAGAATTTGTAGAAGTTGGTGTAATTGTTATTCTATACATTGTTAATTCTACTTCAGGAGATTGTGATACAGAAACCGTAGTTAAACCATCATATTTTATAAAATTCATATTCACACCAATTGAACTGGTTGTTGCCGTAGAACCGCCTCCTCCGCTTGCTGATATTGTATTACCTGTTATGGTAATATTGGTTCCTGCTGTTAACGTATCTTGTTTGTTGGAAAGTGTAGTAAGAACATTGGTAGCAAAGTTCGCTGAATTATCTAATGCTGTTGCTAATTCGTTTAATGTATTTAATGCTTCAGGCGCTCCATCTATTATATCTACCCCATTTATTCTTAAGGATGTAGCATCGATAACGTTAAAACTAGCGTCATTAGCAGAAAGATCTCCATGTATTTTGATATTGTTAAGAGAAACATCAGTTGTTTCGTCTATCGTGCTACCGCCTGTGAAAAGAGAGCCATTTTGATATAAATTACCATTGAAACTAATATCACCTGTTACTAGTAAACTATCGTTTATTTTTACCATATCCGATGAATCATTAAAGATTTCTACATTACCGTTCAGTGCTAAGTTGTCTGTAATACGCACTATACCAGTTCCAGTAGAACCCAATTCTATATTGCCTGCTCCTGTACTTGATATTTGTATTCCAGCAGCAGATTCTATTTGAAGAACTCCGGTTCCTGTTGTATTTAATTTTAAATTTTGATTTGTATCAGCCGCTACAACAATGGTATCTGCATCACTTTCTAATACTTTTTGACCATCGATGTAAAGAGACCCCGGTCCAATATACACATCTCTCCATACATGAGTAGCTGACCCTAATGAGTATGTATTTGTAATTGGTGGAATAATAGATTGCATTGAAGCAGTTCCAAATACATTTAATCCAGAAGCATCTACTACATTGAAACTAATATCACTACTATTTATGGTATCCGTTAAACCATCATCATCATTTATATCAGCAGGTTGAAATATATCATCTACCTTTAAAGGATTCCCTTTTGCTATGGAGTATGCTTCCCAATCCGCTAGACTAAATGTCGAAGCATTGGAACCGGGTGTTTTTCCTAATACAGCAACTGCATCTTCTAAGGACGCTCCAGTAATACCAGAAAGACCACTTGGTAATGTATCTTTCTGTAATTTTCTAAACTTCATTTTTCCATTACTGATTTCTATTTTATGGTTTTCTCCAACCCACAAAGAATTGCTAGACAAAAACAAGTGGCGGATTTTATATTCAGCACTTCCCAAATCATAGGTAGAGTTAGTAGTGGGAATAAGGTGTGATCCTAAACTAATTTGGTTATTGCTTTTATTTGTTCCCAATACTCCACTAATGTCTAAATTGTTGAAACTAACATTCAATCCAGACATTACACTTGTAACTATATCTGGTTCTTCAAATGTTCCTTGTAATGATAAATATTGAAGAGATGTCGTACCGATTGAATCATTTCCTACAGTTGAGTTAATAACTAATCTAAAATATTGATAAGTGGATGGAGTTGTTAATGTATTCTCTTTTATAGCATTATAATCGCCAGAATAATCCGACAAAGAAGCACTTCCAGTGTGAACATCTGTCCAACTTGTGCCATTATTACTTCCAAATAATTTGTAATTACCAGGTCCTCTATAATGAGTATTACTAACGGATTGAGTAACAATGGTATAGCTATATACTTTTACATTTTTACCAAAGTTTATTTGAACCCATTCACCACTGTAACTATTTGTACTTTCACTTCCAATATAACTACCATTACTATATTTGTTAGTAGCCGATATCCAAATTCCGTTTGATTCAGCAGTTAATCGTGAAAACGCAAATTCTACTGGATAATTATTATTATATTTTGAACTAGATGATATATCATAACCTGGATATCTAATTATATCACTTATATTTTCTATAGTAGATGAATAATAGGAAGTGCTTCCTGGTGTAAATGGGATAAGTTTTTCTCCATCCCATTTTAAAGATTGATCTACTTGTATTCCATTTAAACTAACATCGCTAAGGTCTGATATGGATGTAGCGCTTAGGTCGGTGAGACCACCACTACTAGCAACTGTTCCTGCTTGCCATACACCATCCGTAGAATTCCATACAAGTGCTTGACCGTCTGTAGTGGAGGTTGAATTGAAAGAAACATCGCTAAGATCGTTGATAGAACTAGCGCTTAAGTCAGTGAGACCGCCGCCTCCACTCCCACTTTGAAACAATGAACCATTTTGATACAAGTTACCATTGAAACGAATGTCTCCTAAAACGTGTATATTATTAAAACTAACATCGTTAGCTGATATATCACCATCTTTTAATAAAACATCTTCTATATTTACACCGCTATTTGATGTTTTTTCTTCTATAATATCAGTTTTAAATGTTCCAGACAATTCCATCACTCCACTCTGTCCTAATACCAATAAGGTAGTCGTGTTTGTAATGCTATTTTTTACTTCTAAATCAGTGAAATTTGCCTGAGCAGTAGCACTTACAATATTTCTAGATCCTATATTAAAATTAGTAGCACTTACCGAACCATTTGTTCCAGCGGTTATACTACCGTTTTTAATATTAACACTTTCAATATCTACGCCATTATTGTTTGTTTTTTCTTCTATAATATCAGTTTTAAATGTTCCAGACAATTCCATCACGCCACTTTGTCCTAATACCAATAATGTTATATCATTATTGATGCTATTTTTTACTTCTAAATCATTAAAGTTTGCTTGTGCGGATGCGCTTACAATATTTTTACTTCCTACAAAATAATTAACTCCATATACACGATGAGCCGATATATCAGATGGAACTGTAACGAAACCATTTTTTAAAGTAACATTTTCAATTACTACTCCATTATTGGTTGTTTTTTCATTAATAGTATCAATAGACATAGTAGTAGATGGTTCCCATGAATGTGTGGTTGTGTTCCAAGTTAATGGTTGATTATTTGAAATATCAGTTGAGTTGAAACTAACGTCACTAAGATCAGAAACAGAAATAGCTGAGAATGAAATATCAGATACATCTCCTACACTTACAAGTTCAATGGAAGGAGGAACAAATGTATGAACATACGCACCAGAAGATACGGTTTTAATGGAAAATAATCTAGCCGGATAATCTCCATGACTATTGGAAGCCATTAACTTTATTACTTTATTAGAGGTCCAACTAGCATATTTACCTGCTTCTATATTATCTGATTCTACACTACCAATATCAATAATAGCAGAATAATTAAAGTAATGTCCATGATTATACATATAACTACTAATTTGTGCTTTTTGATTTGTTATTTCAACACCATCAATGTAAAGACGAAGAGTGAGAGTATGATTTTGATTAAACACATTTGCTTCATTACTAATATCTACAACATTGAACCTAAAATTATATAACACTTGTTTGGCGTTATTTGGAGGATTATAAGAAATACTACTTCCTTCAACATCTACGAGAGTTGTAGATATATCTTGATAAGTTGTCACGTTTTTTAAAGTATGTCCTACAGACTCGCCACTAATAGTTCTACCATCACAAATCCCTGCTATTTTTTCTAAAACTTTAAAATCACCAGGGTTCAAAGACATTACAGTTGTATAATTTGTAGTAGTAGATGTTGATGTAGCTACTGTGCCTGGTTTCCATAATTTATTTGTAGAATCCCAAATTAATGCTTGTCCATTCGTTGTAGTAGCAGAGTTGAAACTAATATCACTTAGATCGGTTGCTGAAGAAGCACTTAAGTCTGTGATACCTCCGCTAGCATAAATAGTATTTCCTATAATGGTTATATTTGTCCCAGCGGTTAACGTTGATTGTTTTGTTACAACTAAATTACTAATATCATTTATACTACTATCAATCGTATTTAATTTACTTTGTAGATTTGTTATTCTAGAAATGGCAATATCATTGTATAAAGCATCGCTAGCTATTGACGAAACGTCTAATATATCTTGTTCTAATACAGTGATATTTAAACTAATATCACTTATATCTTTTCTATTTTCACTTATATCAATAATATTTACAGATACATCACCAATAGTAGCTAAAATATTACTTCTAACGTTTGTATTGTTTATAACTATTTCATTTGTAACTGTAATATTATTAAGTGATATATCTGTATCGAGTTTACTTGATATAATTTCCCCATCAGCAATATGCTGTCGTTTTATACCAAATGTTGGTATAGTGGTTTTTACTTTTACAAATTTTTCATTATTAGTGTAAATCAATAAATCACCAACATTTAAATCATTATCAGATATATCAATAAATACATTATTATGCGATGTTGCATCTGAAAAAGAACAATCTTTTTGAACAATAATATAATGTCCATATGAAATATCGCTTACCGAATTATACAAGTTAAACAACTCCGACTCTACTATATTACTATTTCCGGTGTTTGATGGAGTAAATATTTTTGAAAATATCAATCCATTAAAAGGTAATAAATCAGGAGATATTTGACCAGCTGGATCACTTTGAACTAAACTTGTAGATATTGCATTACCATTTTCATCTGTTTTACCTATACCTATGTTACCATCACTACCAGCTGATAATTTAGCATTACCACCTAAATTCAAAGAATTTGAACTGATAAATAAATCTTGTATATAAGCATATCGAAATGCATTCTTAGCGTCTCCTAAATCGGTTCCTCCACCAACAGAACTATTTGGAGCATTTGATATATCACTAGGGACAGCTGGTAACAATTTTGTTATTTTAAGATTTGGGAGAGATACATTATTACTAACATCGACAGATATAGTTTGACCACTTAAATCAATTTGTTTTGTTGTTGTGGATTGTGATATTAATATTGTAGTATTTATTGTTCCATCTACAATAACACTTGAAGCATCTAATTGTGTTGTTTTTGTTGTTCCATCTACAATAACACTTGAAGCATCTAATTGTGTTGTTTTTGTTGTTCCATCTACAATAACACTTGAAGCATCTAATTGTGTTGTTTTTGTTGTTCCATCTACAATAACACTTGAAGCATTTAATTGTGTTGTTTTTGTTGTACTTGTTACTGTAATACTATTTGTATCTATATTATTAAAACTAGCATCATTAGCAGAAAGATCACCATGTATTTTTAAATTATTTAAAGAAATATCAGTTGTTTCATCGATATTGATTCCTGATTCAGGAGCATCAACAAATTCAACAGCATTTCCACTTGAATTTACAGCTAAAAACTTAGTAGCAGTAAATGTTGACGGTGTATCTGTTAGATTTATAAAAGAAATTGAACCACTAGCAACTACACCCGCTTCCCATACAGCATCGGTAGAATTCCATACAAGAGCTTGTCCATCAGTGGTGGTAGTAGAATTGAATGACACATCACTAAGGTCGCTGATAGAACTAGCACTTAAGTCAGCAAGACCACCGCTTCCTGTTCCAGCGACAACACCAGCTTCCCATACAGCATCGGTAGAATTCCATACAAGAGCTTGTCCATCAGTGGTGGTAGTAGAATTGAATGATACATCACTAAGATCATTTATAGTAGTATTTTCAAAGGGATATGTGTTTAAATTACCAATACTACTTACTTGTAATGTAGGAGGAATAAACTCACTAATATATTGATTAGATGAAACGGTTTTAATAGCAAAAATACGAATTGGGTAATCGGCTTCGCTATTTGAGGCTTTTAATTTTAATGTTTTTCCTGTTGCCCACGATACTAATTTACCATTTGCTATATCATTACTAGAAACATTTCCAATATCTATAATACCTGTAAATGTATATATCGAACCATTATTGTATAAATAACTACTAATTTGTGCTTTTTGATTTGTTACTTCGGTTCCATCAATATAAAATCGAATGGTTAAATCATTACTTTGATTAAACATACTTGCTTCGTTGCTAATGTCTACAATATTAAATACAAATGTATAAACAACTTGGGAAGCATTGGTTGGTGGGGAATATGTAATACTACTTCCTTGAACATCTACGAGTGTTGTAGAAATATCTTGATAAGTAGATACAGATTGTAATGTGTAATTTGTCATTTCTCCACTAATAGTTCTACCATCACATACACCTGCTATTTTTTCCATTACTTTAGATTTTCCACCATTTAAATAAATAGAACTTGGTAATGAATCTAAAGCTATGGTTCCTGGAACCCAATTTTGTCCTGTAGGATTCCATACAAGAGTTTGTCCTTCTGTCATAGAAGACGCCGTATAATTAACATTACTGAGATCATTGATGGAAATACTTTGAGTATTAATATATTGTTTGTTAATAGGAGCAGCGTTCCATGTTCCAGCGGTAAGAGTTCCTACAGAGGTAATAGATGTTACATTACTACCTTTTACATATATTTTCCCACCCATATAAGAGTGATTTTGACATTGATAATAAAGAATATTAGGTGTATTGGATGTTATGGATATTTCTACATAATTACCAGACGTTCCACCATTGTAATTACTGGATGGATTTGTTGTTACTCCAGTACTATATTGTGATGTTTTTGCTTCATCTAAATAAAATAAGATAGGATGAGAAGAATTTGTTGAATTACTTTGGTCAAAACGATATGTTTTTCCAGATGTAAAATGCAAATATGGTGTTTCAATGTTATTAATAAAATAACCATTTGAACTGCCTGAACTATTAAATGCTTTAGATGTTTTTGTTCCAACGATAACTGACATTGTTACAAATTCAGTGCTTTCTACTTTTGTTTGTAAAGATTTTATATTTACTGTTTCTCCAGAAATATCAAAGTTTGTTATGGTAGCAGTATTTGCTATTAAATTATTAGAACGGGTTGTTCCACTGACATCCAATGTATACAAAGGTGGGTCAATTGAAACACCTAGTCTTCCTCCTACAACAACATTAGAACCATCTATGATTCCGCCACTATTTTCAGAGTTTAAATAAAATGTATTAAAACTCATTGTTGTATATAATTTATATTGATTTTAATATTCATAAAATAACATTTTGAATAAATTATGTTATTTTAATTTGTTTTTTATTTTAAGTTGTTTAAAGTTTTTTGAATTTGTTTTTGAATGATTTGGGAGAGATGATGTTTAATTAATCCCTAAATGTGATATTACCTTATCTAATTGATTTTGTAATGAATGTATAATCGATTTCAGTGATTTATTTTCTTCCTTTAATTGTTTAATTTCATCATTAATATCTTTTTGATTTGTATCTAAATTTTGAATAGCACCATGATGTAATGTAAATAATTGCTCCTTATCCAATGCTAAAAAATCATCAACACGATGTCCATAGATAAATATATCTTCATAAATTTTATCAAATAAAAATGATTTTGAATCGTATCGACAATTTATTACATCTTTCATTATTTCAGCATTTTTCCTATCTGATACATAAAATCGAACCATTGTATTTGCCTTTATTTCTATTGAATCATCCAGAATAGTTAATTTCCATTTTTTATCTATTTTTGTCCATTTTATATTTTCAACTGCTTTAAATATATCAGGTATAAATTCTTGTTGTATTGTTACAGCATTCGGGCATATTTTTTTAACATCTTGAGCTATAAATCCATATACTTCCTTAGATCCATTTTTAATATTATCTACAAAATTGTATTTTTTTGCTTTTAGTTGTCTAACAAAACTCATACAAGCAGAAGGAACTAAATCTACAATGAATTTTTTTATCCTCATATCAGATGATGCATAAAAGCTTGTTCCAGACCATATAGCTTTTGAAGCATATATAGATATTTCAGCATTTTGTTGTTGTTTTAATGCCACACCACTTTGGTCTAAGTATCCAATATTCGATATAGTTGATGTAGCATAACTATCTACTGTTAATGGATAAGAAGGATTATTTGTTCCTATACCAATATATCCATTAGAAGATTTATCATATAATAATTGAGTTTCCGTAAAGTATGTTCCATCCCATTTTATTAATTTATCAGTTGTAATAAATGCTGTACTAACATCCGATAAATCATTAAATTCGTGTGGTATACTATTGCTTATATCAAGAACATCTGTTATTAAATCACCAACTATATTACCACTTAATCCAGTTACATAATCTTCTAATTCTTTTAAAGTATCTAATGCTGGACCAGCACCTCCTATTACAGCAGCTAAATCGACATTAATCTTTGTATGAAGTGTTTGGCTTAAATCTTGAATATCACTCAACGTTTCTTGACTTAAATCATAGATTTCTGTAGAAAGTGTGTTAAATACAAGAGAAGATAAGTCTGTAACTATTTGCGTTGTATCGTTGCTTAAATCATTTATCTCTGCTGAAAGAGCAATCGTGTAATTTGATATATCTGTTACTTTATTATTTAAAGTAACTATGTTAGAGGAGTTATCATTTGGTAAATTGGATCCCAACCATGAACTACTTGAACTACTATAACTTAAAAAGTGTTCATTTGCTAGAGAAGCTGTATTTACATCATACAAATCATTTAAGTAAACATGTGACCAATATAATGTTCCTGTATTATTTGCCCTTAAGAATTGATTAATATTACCGTATGTATTTGGATATGTAGCAGTTCCTACACTTAATTGTGTGGTGGTTATGGTTGTTCCAACATCTACTGTTCCTGCTACATGGATGTCTTTAATCTTAAGAGAACTGCTACCAATATCTCTTGTGTTTGTGATATCTGGTAAAAAGGCACTATTGTAACTAATATCAGTGATGGTTGGTTCAATATTTGTAAAATGAGAACCATTGTATTGTATCATATGTCCATTTGCTAATGTGGTTGAATTTAAACTTATATCAGAAAGATCCGTAAATTCTTCATTGGTAAGATTGGTTAATCCTAAACCATTGTAGTAGAAAGATTTCACTCTTACACCATCTGTAGTAATGATATTGTTACTACCATCAACCGATTTGGTATAAGTAAATTTCAACTTGTCTAAGTCAATTGGCACATCTACCGCTGAAGGGTCTACTGTTGATGAGGAAGAGGAAGAAGAAGAAGAATTACCACCAACATAACCAAATAATCTTAATTCACCTACTTGAGCATAATATCCATCGTTTAGTTCGTTAATAACAAGCCTGAAATATCTACCGGTTACATTGGCTGTTCCAGATATATAAGACCAAGTTCCATTTGATTGCCAATCGTTGGTAATTGTTAATCCTGTCCAATCTTGCTGTTGTGTCCAATTAGTACCATCTGTGCTACTAAATAGTCTCATGTTTTTTGCGTTAAATGTCCCTTGTGCTGTTCGAGGATGTATTTCAAAATATTTTAAAACTACATTTTGTCCTATATCAACCTGTAACCATTCGCCCAAATAACCTGATGTTGTCTCTGAAGCTTGATAAACACCAGAACCATTATAATCATATGGGTGCGCGAACCCTGAAACCCAATGATTCGATGTATCCGTATCATCAAAAGCATTATCAGGGATATATTGAACACTATATGTTGATGAAGCACTATACACTTGACCTGATAATGGTGAATTAACACTTGCTATATCTATGACATTACCTGTTCCACCAGCAGCGAGGTTTGTTATTTGAGCACTTGTTAAAGCAGAAGTAAACATTCTAACTTCATCAAATTTACCTGTTCCTCTATATCTATTACCAGCATTATTAACATGACCAAACCATCTTATATTTCCTGTTGCGGTTGTTAGTTCTATATAATGATGATGCCAATCATTTAAAGTTGTATCTACATACTTATATGTGCTACCGATATTGGTATCTGTTCCATCGATATACCATTTAGTAATATTTGCAGGATAATAAATATAATATTGAACATTATTGTTTTGTAAATCCATAGCTAATCTAGATGTTGAAGAACCATCTGCCCAAATATAAGGTAAATCACTTCCATCTTCTTCTACTGCATAATGCCAAAAACTAACGACTTTAATATTAGTAGGAAGACTATCTGATGTTGTCTGCCACCAAACTTGATTAGCTTGACTACCATCCCCTTGTAAAGCATAGCTGCTACCATCATAACCTCCACTAACTATTGTAGCATTAGTGACGTTACCTTCATATGTTTGATCTTCAAAATTTTCGTAAAATACTTGAGATGATAAATCTTGCTGAGAAGAAGAAGAAGAAGAAGAGGAAGAAGGAGTCTCTGTATTACCCGTTCCACCAGCAGCGAGGTTTGTTATTTGATCACTTGTTAAAACAGAACTAAACATTCTAACTTCATCTAATCTACCAGTTCCTCTGTATCTTGCAGATGAATTTAAAGAACTTCCTAACCATCTAATTCCATTTATAGTAGATGAACTAAATGTATTATTAAATTCAAAATAATGATGATACCATCTATTCAAACTTACATCAACATATCTATGTTGTGTATTAAAATCATAACCGGCTGAATTTTCTGAAATATCTACCGTATCTACACCATTTAAATACCATTTAGTTATTTTTAATCCTTTTTGATTTGTAGTATAATATTTAATATTGCTACCTAATAAATCCATACCTAATCCTAAACCTGATGGACTTGAACTATCATTTGAAGACCAAATTACAGGTATATCTCCATTACTATCTGCTATTTTTGCTACTGGATAATGCCAAAAACTAATAGTTATTACATTATTAGGTAAGCTATCTGATGTAGTTTGCCACCAGTATATGTTGTTTTGAGTAGAATCTCCTTTTAAAGCATAATTACTTAAATATCCCTCATTTCTAATAGATATTCTTGTTTGACTTCCTGATAAATCTTGATCTTCAAAATTTTCATAAAATACTTGAGATGATAAAGGATTTGTATTGTAAGAATTAGATGATGTGTCAACAGCATATAAAGATAACTCACTAAAACTTCCTCTATCACTTGTACCTGTTACATTTTGTAATTCTAGAACAAATCTCCAATATCTATAATACACAGGAGTAAATGTATTTCTAACTTCTTTTAAATATTCTTTGTAATAACTATTATTTGGTCCATGACTATTAAAATAATCATCTATTCCTTGATTACTTAAATCATGAACAAGATTCCATGTAGAACCATCAGATGAACCAAGTAATTTACCTTTATTAGGAGATCTACCACGATCTGAAGTTTCTACTCCATATATACCATAAGAACCAATTAATTTATCGCTTATTTGAGTTCCTAAATCAACTTGAACATATTCACCTTGAACAGTTTGACCGGAATTGTATGATGTTTGTGTAGATCCAGAATAGCCTAATGTACCACTAGAATTTGTATATGGATAAGTTGATGTCATCCAAGAATTACTATAACCTGGAATACCATCATTAATACTTAAATATGTACTACTGTATGAACTACTAGAACTTACTACTATTGTTCCAGGATTATGGGGTGAATTTTGGACTGAAACATTATTATAATATAATACACTTGAAGAACTTGAAGAACTTGAAGAACTTGAAGAACTTGAAGAACTGATACCTGCTGTAGTGCTTCCCAAATTCAACACCAAATTATTACTACTTTCATATACACTTAATACTGAAATACTAGAACCGTCATGAACTATTGAAAAGTCATTTGGACTATAAGTAGAAACATTCGAGATATCTCTGGAAAATTCTACAATAATAGCATTGGAACCGTCAAACGTGACATTCGTCATATGTGGTTTTATTTCATAATTGGTAAACGATAAGTTTCCACTACCATCTGTAGTTAAAAATGTATTTTGACTTCCATCTGTATTTGGAAAGGTTATCTCTCCCAAAGTTAATGTAGCACTGGTATTAATATTCGTATGATTTGTATTTCCCAATTGAATTGTGTTAGAAGCACTTGGATATGATTCATAACCTATACCTATTGCATTATATATGTCCACTGGAAGGTTATTCGTTGTTGAAGCATTCGTAGTTGAATTTGAACCGATGATTACGTTTTGATAACCAGTTGTTAAGTTATTAGAAGAATAACCACCAATAATAACATTATCATAAGCAGTAGTCATTGCTCCCATATTACCAGTTCCAATCACTATATTTCTATGCATTGTACTACCTCTACTACTTAATCCTGAAGCAGTTGTATTTCCTGCTCCATCTCCTATAAAAATACTATAATTTTGACCTACCTTTCTCGCGGTTCCTTGTCCTATGACAATGGAGCGGTTAAATTGAGCATCATCACCAGCACTATCACCCAATATAACACTATTGGAAGATTCTTGTCCATTAGCAGCATTATATCCTACTACTGTATTTGACCATCCAGCTTGAATAGAATATAATGCTCCAGAACCAATAGCCGTATTACGGTCTGCTTGTCCACTTGTTGTATTGTAAAGGGCTCTGTAACCAATAGCAGTATTATGTTGTAATCCACTGTCATCCGATTGATCCATTGCTTCATACCCAAATACAGTAGTGTATTCTCCTCTAGATGTAGAAGACCCAATAAAGTAGCTATTTGATGTAACTACACAATCACATAGGTCATTTATAGTCATATTGTATGTGTATCCAGATAAATCAGTAAGTGTGCTGCTAATATCTGCTACATCATTAGTAGGAATATAATGCGTTCCATCAAATTTCAAAAACTCACCTACCATTATATTTAAAGCACTTACATCTGATAAATCAGTCATTTCTCTTTCTACTGGTGTAGTTAGTAGTTCTACCATAACATCATTATCATCGTAATGATTAAATAAATTCTCAATATCATTGTTTAAAATACTATCACTATGAACTCTTAAATCTTTCATGGTATAAGAACCACCATCTCCATAAATCGATGTTCCAAATAATAAAGGATTGGTAGATGTAAATGAACCAGACGCATCAAATTCAATGTAAACAAAATTCCATTCGTCTTTATGTAAAAGACTAATTGAATTATCCGAAGGATCCCCACCAATTCCTACTGTTTCATATGGAACATTATCTTGATTTATAAATTTGGAAAATCCGATACCAGCACTAATATCATTTGGACTACCATATTCTACAAACTGATTACTTGTTAATTGTGAATGTGTTAAGACATTTCTACCATCAATAATATATCCACCCGTCCAATTTTTAATCCAGAATGATACTGCTTTAATATCAATAGAGGAACCATTTTCAGCAGGTAATCTTAAATAATTATCCGATGAATCTCCAATAATAATACATCCAGTATTATCATCTTCTATTACATGATTAATCGATTTAACTCCCAAGTTGTAACTACCATTTAAATTATCACTAATGTCTACATTATTTAAATATTGATTGACATATGGGAAAAAGTTGAAACGTGCTATAGTGTTTGTAGACTCATTATATACATAATTAGACGAACGTTCTATTAATACTTCCAAATAATTTCTATTTGTAAAACTTGTAGCACTTATATCTACTATAGTGCTTCCATATGTTTCTCCGCTAATAACTGGACCAACAACT
>Ga0228669_1000684_pt1 | contig 16667 bp, 14 predicted proteins | sample 84DmetaG_FD_182700 | JGI IMG/M metagenome (GOLD analysis project Ga0228669, IMG submission 182700) | Seawater microbial communities from Monterey Bay, California, United States - 84D | ecosystem: Environmental > Aquatic > Marine > Coastal | place: USA: California | collected 2016-10-11 | reverse complement strand
AGGTTCAATACAAACTGGAGACTATGCTGTTTATGGGTATTCCTATTATGAAGAAGGTTATAACTTTGCACCAACAGGTGGTTGTCTTATAGACAATGATATAATATACAAATTAGAAGATAATGATATCTCTATTCCTTTAGCTAGAAAACTATTTAAGGATATATCTTTTTTTAACGGAGATAAGCTAGTGCGTTCTGTGGTAAATGATATACCTTCTGACTGGAACGACACAGAAGAGCAGATAGAATATTTTGGTATTAGTGGAACATCGCCATCTTTATACAGTAATTTTGAGCAAAGAATATATTATAAAGGTGGTACTTTTGAGACTAATAAATGTATAGAGGCATTTTTAGATGAAGAGGAAATATATCCTGTTACAAAAGTGGTTATTTCTTCTTACGACTCTTCTGTTCCATTGAGAACAATAATTGTAGAAAGCATAAGCGAATGTAAATACACTCCTTACAAAATAATATTTAGAAATAAGTATGGTGCTAAACAAGAATTATGGTTCTTTAAGGCATCTAGGCTATCTATGGAAGTGCAAAGAGAGCAGTACCAAGGAAACACAATAAAAGACTATAGGGCTGGAAATATATCATCTCACAGGAATGTTGATTTCTATACGACATCAAAAGAGACTTTAACCATCAATAGTGGTTTTGTTCCAGAGGAATTTAACGAAGTGTTTAAGCAACTTATGCTTAGTGAGCAGGTGTGGATAGATTATAAGCAACAAGTATTGCCAATAAATGTATCTAATCAAACTATAGACTATAAGACTAAACTAAATAATAAATTAATAAATTACACAATAGACGTAGAATTTTCTTTTAACACAACAAACAACGTTAGGTAGATGAAAAACTTAGAGCTTTACATAAGTAATGAAAGAGTTGACTTATTTGATTTTGAGGCAGTAAACTTAAATCAGAAGATAAAAGATGTTAGAGATATTAGTAAGATTTTTACTGACTACTCTCAATCATTTAAAGTACCTGCTTCATCAAACAACAACAAGATATTCAAGCACTACTACAATTCTGGTATTCAAAATGGTTATGATGCTAGATTTAAAGCTGATGGATTGATTAAAATAGGTGGTGCAGACTTTAGATTTGGAAAAGTAAGGCTAGATGGTGTTGATATGAGAGAAAACAAACCCTTTGCTTATAGGCTTGTATTCTTTGGAAGTACAGTAAACCTTGGAGGTATATTAGGCGATGATAAGCTATCAAACCTAGACTATCTAAATAAGTTTAATCACGCATACGATTATCCCACTGTTAGAGGTGGTTTTGTTACAGGTCTACAGTATAACTCAACATCAAATTCAATGGAAGTTGGGAATAATGGAGATATTGTATATCCATTTATATCGTGCTATTCTTATTATTATTATAATTCACTTTCAAGTGACCATGGACAACCTAACATCGTACCTCCTAGTAGAAACTTACACAAACATAGTGGCACAGCACATAATGGAATAGACTATAGAGATTTAAAGCCATCTATAAAGTTAAGACACATAATAAATGCTATAGAAGCTAAGTATGATGGATTGTTTTTTGATAAAACTTGGCTAGACACATCCCCTTTTAATGAGCTTTACATGCATCTCCATAGAGATAAGGGGTTTTTAAGTTCAGTAGCAAATTCTGAAAGATTTTTTACTCAACAAGATTTTGGAGTTGACTTAGACTTAGGTAATATTATTACTGACCAATATAATAGCTATACTTTAACGTATAGCATAAGTCCTGTATCTGGAACAGGTAATTATAGTTTAAGAGTTGTAGATACACGCTCTGGACAAACATTAGGGTATTCTAATGACTTGAATGGAGACGGAAGTTTAGTAATAGACTATAATGTTTTGTCTTCTGATGATACTAGAAATTGGAACTTAAACTTCTACATAACAACAGATAGCGATTCTGATTTGAGTGAGTTTAATGCGTCTCTAAATATAACTAAAAGAGCTGGTCAATTTTATCTTGGAACGCTTGTTCAATATACTTTTACACCTTTCAGTTATACAAGCCCTAACTCTCCAGAGACAACAGCTTCAAATGTAATTGTGACAAGTCAAATACCAGAAATGAAGATTATAGACTTCTTGCAATCAATATTTAAGATGTTTAATCTAACAGCTTATTTCCAAAGAGACGAGGGAGTTCCTTCAAAGAGCAGGATAATTATAGAACCACTAAATACTTATTATTCTAGTGGAGGTGTGATAGATGTATCTGATTATGTAAATATAGATGAAACTGATATTTCAAGGTCTCCAATATACTCTGAAATAAATTTTAAGTATGCTAAGCCTAAAACTTTTGGTATACAAAATCAAAACGAAAGGCTAGATGATGAGTTTGGAGATTTAACTAGAGATAATAGGGACTTAAATAACTTTGTTTCTGATGGAGGAAAGTATGATATTAAATTAGGCTTTGAACATTTGCTGTACGAAAGAACAACAGACCCTAATAACGTAAATTTTACAACGCCTATTCAATACGGCTGGTTAGTGGATAAAAATGAAAACACAGTTAAGACAAGTCCAATAATACACTTTGTTATTTCAACAGCAGTAAATACAACTAACTATCCTGTAGCTTTTACTGGAAGCGTAAATCAAACTACAAATCCCTTGATAGTGCAATATTACAGACCTAGTAATGTTAATGCTGATGGTTCTCAGACATTAAACTTTAATATTGAATACGATGAGTTTACTGGACAAGCAAATTCAAATAGTTTATACAATTCATTTTATTCTTCCTATGTTGAAAAGGTTTTTAATCCATCAACTAGATTGTTTAAAACAAAAGCTATGCTTCCTTTAAGTATACTACTTAGGTATAAGTTAAATGATGTTTTTAGAATAAATGGATTAGATTATAATATAAACGAATTAAAAACAAACCTTCTGACAGGTAAGTCTGATATAGAATTGGTTAGTGGAAACTTCGCTGAAGAAGTAGCTCCAGATGCTCCATACGGTGTTGCTATTCAGAGTAGAGGACCTAATACAATTACAATAGAATGGTCTATACCTACGACAGGAATTAGGGCTGTTTACTACAAATCTTATGTTAATAACGTTGAAGTAGACTTTGGGGAAATAACTTATACAGGAAGTACCCCAAACACACCTAGCTCATTATTAAAGAATTTAGAAACAGGTGTATCTTACAACATACAAGTTTCTTCGTTAAGTATAGACTTGGCTGAATCGCTAAGGTCGGAAACATTGACAGCTTCAACAACAACAGATGCAGATACTCCAACAGCTCCATCTAATTTAGCAGTTGTAACACCAATAATAGATAATATTACAGATAATTCAATAAAATTAACATGGACTTTATCTACTTTTGATTCTAATCCTGGAGAGACAGGTTATAGTATTTATGCAAGGATAGGAACTTCTGGAGACTTCTTATTTCATTCAAATGTTTCTACAACAGACCATGCAAATGCACAAGACGAATATAATGTAACTGGATTAAGTGCTGGAACTGAATATCAATTTAAAGTTAGAGCTTTTGATACTTTTGCGTCTCAACCTAATTCTGGATTTAGTAATATTGTTACACAAGCAACTACTGATGCAACAGATTTAGTTCCTCCAAGTGTTCCTACAGAATTTACAGCAAGTAATATAACGCAAACAAGTGTAACTCTCTCTTGGTTATTTTCATCTAATCCAGACGGAACCTTAGCTTCTGGGTATAAACTTTATCAAGGAACTACATTAATAGCAAATTTAACTACAACTACGACTTATAACGTTACAGGGTTAACAGCTGGGACTCTTTATAAGTTTTTTGTATCAGCTTATGACCTTAACGGAAATGAAAGTGCTACTAATGGTCCACTAAGTGTAACAACAGAAAACATACCATAATATGTTAAAAGATATAATAGATTTATTAAACGAAGATGATTGGCTAATATCTGATGAGGATATATTAATAGCTAAAGGAAAATATCAATCCATTACAAACTGGAAAGAATTTAAGTACAACATAAAACAAAGAAGATTATAAGATGGCAGATTCGGATAAAGTAATATTGCTTAAAATAGAAGTTGAAAAAGCTCAAGCTTCTGCAAACATAGATAAATTAAAAGCGTCTTTGCAAGATTTAGATGGAAGACGAAAAGAGGCTAGGGTAATATCTAGAAAGCTAAGACTAGAGGAGGCTAAATTAGCTGATTTAAGAAATAGAAGTTCTAAATCTATATCTAAACACGCTAATGAATTAAAAAATGCTAACAAGCAAACAGGAGCAGCCACATCAGCTACATTAGAATTTGGTAGAGTATTATCTGATGCTCCTTACGGAATAAGAGGTGTTGCGAATAACGTTCAACAACTAGCTTCAAACTTGTTTTTTATGGGGAAACAGGTAGATGCAACTACAGGAAAAACTATTGGATTTAAAGGAGCCATAGGTAGTTTAATTAAAAACTTAGCTGGACCAGCAGGGGTACTAGTTGCTTTTCAAGGGGTAATAGCTCTGTTTGACTACTTTTCTACTAGCACTAAAAAAGCTAAAGAGGAGGTTAAGGGATTGACAGAGGAGTTTACAAAACTATTAAACAAGGTGGCTGACTTAGAGGGAAAACTCCCAGACTCTCTAGCAGGACTACTAAATAACTTAGGATTAAGTAATAATGAGTTTGAAGATTTTGTTGCAGGAATGAGTAAAACAATAAAGCTACTTAATAATGAATTTCCAGAATTTAAGAATGCTTATGACAAATTAAGTGATACGCAGAAAAAAGACCCAAAAGTTATATCTGAAATAATAAGTAAATACAAAAACCTAATTGAGGTTAGAAAACAAATAGTAGAAAAAGAAAACACCCTAGATTTACTTAGAGATAAACAAGGAAAATTTGCAGAAGCTAATCTTAAAAACAACAGAGAAGAATACAAAACGTTAATTTTAAAAAAAATAGCTTTAGAAGATATATTTAAAAAAGAAAAGAAAATTAGTGTTGCTAAAAAAGGCAAAATATCTCCATTTGCAACACCTAAAGAATTAGAGATAGATATAAAGAACGCAGAGAACGCTATTATACAATACGAAAGAAAGATAGAGGATGCTAGACTAAAGAAAGAGCTTAATGACAAATTATCTGAAGCTAAAACTGAGGAAGAGAAGGCTAAAATAAGAAGGAATTACGAAAAAGATAGACTTATAAATCAAATAAATGCAGAAAGAGAATCACTTAAACTAAAGAAATCTACTGAGGAGGAAGTAGTAAAAACCAAAGTAGCTAATCATAAGGCTGAGTTGGAAAGAAAGCATAGGGAGTTTGTTTACTCTGTAAAACTTAAAGAAAAGTTAGGGGAAATTACTTCTCAACAATCTAGTGATTTGATAAGTGAGTCAGACGAATTGACCAATAAGGCTATGAGTCAAGCAGATAAGGAAGCTGAAAAATCTGTAGAACAAATAAGAGAAAAATACAAACCTTTATTTGCTCTATTCGAAAGTTTAGCAGGTTCTAGACTAGATGCTTTATTTAGTATGCCTACAAAAGATGGTGGTAAAAAAGATGAAGACTCTGATTTAGAATTTGGTATAAAGCAATACATGATACTTCAATCTAGTTTAACTGACTTCCTTAACGGAGAGTATAATAGACAGTTGACTATAGAGCAAAACAAGACCAATGCTATGAATAATCAGCTTAGGGAAAGGTTAAATAACGAAAACCTATCTGCTGAAGAAAGAAAAAGTATTCAATTACAAATAGCTAAAAATGATGAGGAATTAAGAAAAAAGCAAGAGAAAATAGAGAAGAAAAGATTTAAAGTGCAGAAAGCAATTAACATTGCAAATGCTTTAGTTGATACATACAGGAGTGGAGTTATGGCTTTTGGTTCTCAGTTAGTTATTGGAGACCCAACATCCCCTATTAGAGCACAGATAGCTCAAGGTGTAGCTATAGCTGCTGGTTTAGCTAATGTAGCAATGATTGCAAGACAGAAGTTTCAATCTACTGCTGGAGGAGCTCCTACTGCTGGTGCGTTAGGTGGAGGTGGTAATGGAGGGGGAGAATCTAGAGAGTTTAATTTTAACTTAGCAGGTAGTACACAATCAAATCAACTAACACAATCAATAGCTGGTCAATTAAGTCAACCAATACAAACGTATGTGGTTTCATCAGAAATAACAAGTCAACAACAATTAGATTTAAATATAGCTAACACAGCAACAATAGGAGGTTAAAAACAATAATTATGGAAGATTTAGACATCATAGAATTAATAATAGACGAAAACAATCTAGAGGATGGGATAGAAGCTATCTCACTAGTAGAAAGTCCTGCAATAGAAGAAAACTTTGTGGCTTTAAGTAGACACAAGGTAGAGTTCAAATCTGTAGATGACGAGAAAAGAATTGTAGTAGGACTAGCTTTAGTTCCAGACAAGGAAATATTTAGAAAAAGTGGAGACTACGCTTATAAGATAATGTTCTCTAAAGAGACTGTTAAGAAAGCGTCTGAACTTTACCTTAAAAGACTAAAGAATAATAATGCTACGATAGAGCATGAACTATCAGTAAAAGGAGTATCTCTTATAGAGTCTTGGATAGTAGAAGACCCTAATATGGATAAAACTAACTTATACAAGTTAGATGCTCCAGAAGGTGCTTGGGCTGTAGTTATGAAGATTGACAACGATGAGATATGGGAAGATGTTAAACAAGGTAAATATCTTGGTTTTAGTATAGAAGGTTTCTTTAGTCAAAAAGAACAAGAGTTAGCTAAACAAGAGTTAGTGGAATATCCTCATATCATGTACAATCCTAAGACTGGAGATAAAGTAGAAATAATGGATGAAAAGGAACACGACAAGTATGCAGAAAAAGGCTGGGTACATGAAAAACCAGAAGGATATAAGGAACAAGAATTAAAGTCTTATAGTGACTATCCACAGTCTGCAACTAACAATGCTAAAAGAGCGTTAGCTTGGGTAGAAAAGAATGGATGGGGAAGTTGTGGTACTCCTGTTGGAAAACAAAGAGCAAACCAATTAGCTAATAGAGAGCCACTAACTAGAGATACAATATCTAGAATGGCATCATTTAAGAGACACCAACAACACAAAGATGTACCTTACTCGGAAGGATGTGGTGGTCTTATGTGGGATTGCTGGGGAGGAACTAGTGGAGTTGAATGGGCAATAAACAAGCTAGAGAAGTTATCTTTATCTGAAGAAGACGCTGAAGCTCTAGAATTACTAAACGAAGTACTAAACAAATTAAAAGATGAGTAGAAGAAGAGAACAAGAGTGGAGTAGAACATCTCCAAAGAACAAGAGAAGAGCTTGTCTATGTAAAGATGGTAGTAGATACAGTAGAGACTGTTGTAAAGGCAGAATGATTAATCAAGGTATTGGTAATGTATAATTCAAAAATACAACAATATTTATATTACTAGTTATTAGTGTTATAGAGTTATTAATAATAAATTTTAATTTATGAAAAGTCCAAAAGAAATTGTAGATGCTTTCAAAAGTATTTTACTTTCTTCTGAAGAAGTAGTTGAAACACCTGTAGAAGAGGTTGTTGAACTAGCTGAAGAAAAAGTAGAACAAGCTGAGGAAGTTATCGAAGAAGCTCCTATCGCAGAGGAAGAAGTTATTTCTGAAGATTCAGATATTGAATCACTAAAGAAGAAATACGATTCTTTATACGAAGAGTTAGATTCATTAAAAGCTTCTGTTAAGCAGATGATGGAAATCGTTTCTCCTTCAGAAGAGAAAGATGTTCCTGCTGAGTTATCAGAGGAAGTAGAAATTAAGGAAGAAGTTACTGAATTATCTGTAGAAGCAGAAGAAATAGTACATTCTCCAGAAGCTCAAGTAGAGCAAAAACAACAACATTTATATTCACAAAGCAGAAGTAGAACTGTGAAAGATTCAATCTACAACAAACTATTTAATAAATAAAAAAAGATGGCAACAACAACTTCAATTACAACAACTTACGCAGGAGAAAAAGCAGCAGGGTACATCTCAGCAGCTTTATTATCTGCAAATACTATCGAAAACGGTGGTATTACTGTTAAACCAAATGTAAAGTTCAAGCAAGTAATCAAGAGACTTTCTACCACAGACTTAATCGCTGATGGAAGCTGTGATTTCGCTGCTACTGACACTGTTACTTTAGACGAAAAAATCTTACAACCAGAGGAATTTCAAGTAAACTTAAACTTGTGTAAATCTGATTTTAGAGATGACTGGGATGCAATATCTATGGGATATTCTGCATTTGACAACTTACCTCCTTCTTTCCAAGAGTTTTTAATCGCTGAGATTATTGCTAAGATTGCTGACAAGAATGAGAAAAATATCTGGATGGGTGCTACTGCAACTGCTGGAGAATTTGACGGATTAGTAGCTTTAGCTACTGCTGACGGAACTGTAAACGATGTAGTAGGAACTACTGTTACTTCTGCTAACGTAATCGCTGAAATGGGTAAAGTAGTAGACGCTATGCCTTCTGCATTATACGGAAAGTCAGATGTAAAATTATACGTTGCTCAAAACGTTTATAAAGCTTATGTAAGAGCTTTAGGAGGATTTGGTGCTGACGGAGTAGGAGCTGCTGGTTACGAAGCAAAAGGAAATAACCAAGCTATCAACTCATTATTATTTGATGGAGTAGAGGTATTCTTAGCAAACGGATTAGACTCTAACTATATGTACTTAGCTGAGTCTTCTAACATCTTCTTTGGAACAGGATTATTATCTGACCATAACGAAGTAAAAGTATTAGATATGGCTGACATTGATGGTTCACAAAATGTACGTTTCGTAATGAGATTTACAGCAGGTGTACAACACGGATTTGGTTCAGACATCGTTCTTTACACTCCAGCTTAATTAACTGATTATTAACAATAACCCTCCTCTTTGTGGGGAGGGATATTAAAACCCAATACAACAAATGGCTTGTGATTTAACATTAGGAAGAAAAGAAGTATGTAAAGATTCGGTTGGAGGTATAAAAGCTATCTACTTCTCGAATTTTGAAGATACTACTCCTGCTAGCTACACATTTGATTCTTCTGATACAGACGTTATTGACGCTGTAACTGGAACACCAAATGTATACAAGTATGAAGTAAGAGATGCTTCTTCTTTCACGCAAAATATTCAGTCTAGTGCTGAAACAGGAACTACTGCCTTCGAACAAGTAGTTGAATTGACCTTGAAAAAATTAACTGTTGATGACCATAAAGAATTAAAATTACTTTCTTATGGTAGACCAAGAGTTATCGTTCAAGACCAAAATGACAATTACTTTTTAGCTGGATTTGAAAATGGCTGTCAAGTAACTGCTGGTACTATCGTAACAGGACAAGCAATGAATGACCTAAGTGGTTATACATTGACTTTAACTGGTATGGAAAAGAAACCTGCTAACTTCTTGGATTCTGACCCTGCAACTGTAGGATTTACTGTTGTAGTTCAATCATAGTTTTTCAGTTTACTTTATGTTTTTTAGTTTAGGTCTACTTCGGTAGACCTTTTCTTTTACAACAAAAACAAAAAAGTAAATATACGTTATAAGTTTATGATTAGATTATTGCCAACATCAAGCTCACAAACTTTTTCTATCTTACCTAGAACATTAGATACAACAGGTATCAATGCGACAATAAGAGAAGACGGAACAGGCAACATAGTAACAATTTCAGATGTTACAGCATCAGTAAATAATGACTACATAGATATAACTTTATCTTCGGATAAGTTTATAGCTGAAAGAGCCTATGTTTTAGAGATGACTAGAGGTGCAAATTTATGGTATAGAGATAAGATATACGTTACAAGTCAAACTAACACGGACATCTACCACACTATAAGTACTGACTATTACGAAGAGAATGATACAGATGGCGATGATAAATACATAACAATATAATGGGTAAAATAAATATTAAAAAGAATTATTCAGTAAGTAAGCCAAAGAATTATACTAAGAACTTTAGTGTCGTTGAACTATCTACCTATGAGATGCCTAAGGCTATAGAAAGAAAAGGAGATAATTGGGTTAGCTGGGGAGAAGACAACAATCACTTTGGTAGACTGATAGACTTAAATTTAGGTAGTCCTACTAACTCAAGATGTATCAAAGGTATATCTGATATGATTTATGGTAGAGGCTTAGAATGTACTGATAGTAAAGAAAAGCCTGTAGATTGGGCAGAGACTCAATTAATATTTAAACCTAAAGACATTAAAAGAATAGTGAGCGATAGGAAAGAGCTAGGAATGGCTGCTATCCAAGTTGTTTACAATAAAACTAAAAAGAGAGTACTAAAAGCATTACACTTTCCAATAGAAACTCTTAGAGCTGAGAAAGCTGTAGATGGAATTATAAAGGCTTGGTACTATCATCCTAATTGGGCTGAGTACAAGAGAGGCGATAAGCCTAAAAGAATACCTGCTTTCGGTCAAGGTGGAAAGAAGGAAACTTCTGAGATATTTGTATCTAAACCTTATCAAAGCGGATTTTGGTATTACACTCCTAGTGACTATCACGGATGTTTACAGTACTGTGATTTAGAAGTAGAGGTATCTAACTACCATATTAACAATATAAAAAATGGTTTACAGCCTAGCTTATTTATTAATTTCAACAATGGTATTCCTCCAGAGGAGACTCAAGAAATAATAGAAAGCAAGATAAATGATAAGTTTGGAGGAACAAACAATGCAGGTAGAACAATCATAGCTTTTAACGAAGACAAAGATAGTTCAGCAACTATAGACCCTATACACTTACCAGATGCTCATGCACAGTATCAGTTCTTAGCTGATGAGAGTAGAGAGAAGATAATGTTAGGACACGGAATTGTATCTCCTATCTTATTAGGTATTAAGGATAATACAGGTTTTGGTAACAATGCAGAGGAATTAAGAACTGCATCTATACTTATGGATAACTTTGTTATTAGACCTTTCCAAAAGGATTTATTAGATGACTTCTGTGAGATATTATCTGTAAATGGAATATACCTAAACTTATACTTTGTTACTTTACAACCTATTGAGTTTACAGAATTAGATAACATATCTACTAAGATTAAGAGAGAAGAAGAAACAGGAGAGAAGTTAAGTTCTCAAGAAGAGCCAACAGACTTTTCTGATGAAGAAGGAGATAATATGTTAGAGCAATTAGAAGGCTTAGGAGAGATTATAAGCGATGATTGGGAGGTTATACATACTGAGAAGTATGCTGAGGAGTTAAGTGAGGTTAAAATGGCTGAAATTAAGTCTAGTAACAAGTCATCTAAAGAAGATAGTGAAATCTATAAAGTTAGATATGCTTACATGCCTGTAAGAAAATCTCCAGACAGTAGAACTTTCTGCAAGAAAATGGAAACGTTTACGGAAAGAAAGATAGTATTTAGAAAGGAAGATATTAATATGATGTCTTTTAGAGGTGTAAATAATGAGTTAGGTCATAACAGACAGAACTATAGTTTACTAAAATTTAAAGGAGGTAAAAACTGCCATCATTTCTGGGAGTTAAGAGTATACAAGTTGAAAGGAGATAAGAGAGTAGACCCTAATTCAGCTTACGAGAAAGGTTTGAAAGAGCCTAAAAATCCAAATGAGATGACTGAAAGAATGATTGATAGACCAGATAGAGGGGCTTATCCAACTAATAAAAAATAAGATATGGCGACTAAAGCATTATTTATAACATTAAATGACTTAAAAAGAAAGTCTATTATATCTGGAAATACAGATGACGATAAGCTAATACAGTTTGTAGAGGTTGCTCAAGATTTGCATATCCAAAACTATTTAGGTGGAAACCTATACGACAAGCTACAGGACTTAATACTAACAGATACACTTGATGATGTTGCTAACGTCAACTACAAGAATTTAATTAATCAGTATGTAAAGCCTATGTTGATTTGGTTTAGCCAAAGTTCTTACTTACCATTTGCTTCTTACAATATTGGTAATGGTGGTATCTATAAGCATATTGGAGATAACAAACAAGCTATAGATAAAGATGAGTTAGTACACTTAATGGGTAAAGTTAATGAGACTGCTGACTTTTATACTAGGAGATTTTTAGATTACATGGATTACAATAACAATCTGTTCCCAGAATATAACACATCTACAAACGAGCAGATGAGTCCAGATACAGATTCTAATTTCTCTGGAGGTATATTTTTAGGATAGTATGAAGAAAAAGATTTATAAACCAAAAGACTCCAATGTTAAGAAGATGGAGATATTGTTTAAAAAAATAAAAGAAAAAGATAATGGCAAACGAAATATACGATAGTTCTTGGTGGGGTAACACAATAGATACTGCATCTTCTATTGGAACATCAACTGAAATGATACAAGGTCAGTTTAATATGAATGACAGACAAGAAGTTGAAGCAGTTAAGTGTTTAGCAGATTCAATACATAGAATAGGAATACAAGACATACAAAACTAAAACAAATGGCAAAACCAAATTTAGCATTAATACCAGCTGCACAAGGCACAAAGTTGTTTTCTGTACTACCATCAAGTGGTGTAGGAGATTTTGACTTTACTCGTAGCGGTTCGGCAACAAGAATAAACTCACAAGGACTAATAGAAGAAGTTGCAAACGGACAATCAAGATTAAACTATCCAATGATTGATGGTAAAGTTGTAGGGTGTCCACATCATATTTTAGAGGGAGATAAAACTAATTTGATTGCTTATAGTGAAGATTTTACTGGAGCTTTAATAAACTGTACGGTTTTACGAAACCAAATATTATCTCCAGATGGAGCTTTAAATGCAGATAAATTATCAGATAACTCTTCAAACGGAGAACATTTAATTAATGGAAATATTCTTGGAAGTATTGTAAGTGGTACTGATTATACTGCCTCTGTATTTTTTAAATCAAATAATTTAAACGCTAAAGCAGTTATTAGATTATGGAGTGGTTCTTCTTACATACACTCTGTATTTGATTTAGATACACAACAAGTTTCTTACAATTCTATTGGAACTGCAGGTATAGAAAAATATCCTAATGAATGGTATAGATGTTCTTTTTCATTCACAGCAAGTGGCAATTTTACTAATTCAAACTTTCAAGTTGGTATTGCTAACAACTTAAATCAATTTTCTTATCAAGGTGCATCAAATTTAGATATTTACTTTTGGGGAGCACAATTAGAACAAGGCTCATATCCAACAAGCTATATCAAAACCAACGGAGAAGCAAATGGTGTTACTCGTTCAGCAGAAACTGCTAATGGTTCTGGAGATGCAGCTACGTTTAATGATTCAGAAGGTGTTTTGATGGCAGAGATAAAAGCAGACCAAGATATTGCTACAAGTGAAAGAATTACTATATCTAATGGAAATTCATCTAACGATAGAGTTGTAATTGAATATGATGAAACTTTTGGTCTTGTTAAGTTTTGGGTTACTGGAGGAGGAACTACAAATGGAGAGGTTCAAATAAGTGGAATTAAAAAAACACAGTTCAATAAAATATCAGTTTTATATAAAGCAAATCTTCTTAAAATTTATATAAATGGATTTAATGTTGGTAATGGAACTGGTATAGTTGCGCCAACTGGTTTAGATAACTTAAAGTTTGAACAAGCAATTGGAGGTAATAATTTCTACGGAAAAACTAAACAAGTACAATACTACAATTCAGCATTAACAGATAGCGAACTAGAACAACTAACGTCTTGGACATCTTTTACAGATATGGCACAAGGACAATTATACACAATACAATAGATATGGCACAGAAACTTAAATTCGGTAACGGAACTTGGGCGACAAAAGAAGGCTCTACGTTAGCTTATAATGACGAGAATAATAACTATAAACCTCTACCTTTTACAACTACTAGAAATAGTATTGCAACAAGAGTAAACAAAGAAGGATTAATAGAGGTAGTTGGTAATGATGTACCAAGAATAGATTATACAGATAGTGCAGATGGTGTTCTTTTGTTAGAGAATAGTAGGAGTAATAAAGTATCTACATCAAATGATTTCAATGGAAGTGGATGGAATATATCAAATTTGACTGCTACTGCTAATCAAGTTATTTCTCCAGATGGTACTTTAAACGCATCAAAGTTATTAATGACTGGTGATGGTAGTTTAAGAAATCAATCAGAAGCATCTTTTAATGATGGGTATGCTTATTCTATTTTTGTTAAAAAAGGTAATTCAAGATATGTTACAATTCGTTCTGCTTTTTTTACTCAATCTTTTAATTGTGGGTTTGATTTAGATAATTTAACTGCCGAAACTAATGGTAAAATTGAGGATTATGGAAACGATTGGTATAGGTTATCAATTACAAAAAACATAAGTGGAGATGCTGACAGAAGTGGTTTCTTTTATGTTTATTTACCAAATAGTTTAGGTTCAACAACATCTGTAAGTGGAAATTATGCTTATTTTTATGGTGGTCAAATAGAGGATGGCAACTACCCTACATCCTACATCCCAACCAATGGCTCAACAGTTACAAGACAAGCTGATACTGCAAATGATGCTGGTAATAGTGAAGTGTTTAATGATAGTGAGGGAGTATTGTTTGCTGATATAGCAGCTTTGGCAAATGATGGCACGAGTAGAAGAATATCAATATCAGCAGGGAATACTAATAACAATAATTTAGTAAGTTTAATATACGGAACATCAAATAAAATTTCGCCATCTATATACTCGAATGGAGCTTTTCAAATGGGTGGAGATTATACCTTGTCCGACCAAACTCAAAAAATTAAAGTAGCGTTAAAATACAGCTTAAACGATGCTGCACTATGGGTAAATGGTATAGAGGTCTTAACAGATGATGTCGTTACAACTCCTATTGGATTAGACCAAATAAAATTTGAGTATGGTAATGGAAGCAATGATTTTTACGGAAAGACAAAAGAACTTGGCTACTACGATACTGCATTAACAGACGAAGAATTAGAATATCTTACAAGTTATAGGTCATTAAACGAATTAGTAACAGAATTAAACTTAAACACATTATAAGATGGCAAACACATTAAAATTTGGTAATGGAGAATGGTACGGAAAGAAAGATACTATCCTTGCCTATAATGATGAAAATAGTAATTACAAACCTTTACCATTTAATTTTAGTAGAGCATCAAAGGCTACAAGAGTAAATAAAGATGGTTTAATTGAAGAAGTAGGTAGTGGACAACCAAGAGTAGATTATAAGGATGATAGTAAAGGTGCTTTATTGTTAGAGCCAGCGAGGACAAATAGTTTGCCTTATTCTGCTAATTTTTCAACTTGGTCTGCTACTGGTGGAGCAAGTGTTGTTGGAAATAAATTAGGAGTAGGAGGTGGTAGTGATGCTTTTGAATTTTTTAGTGATGGAACTGCAAATACAAGATTATATTATTCGCTTTCAAATACTGGCGAACTTTCGTTTAGTGTGTTTGCTAAAAAAAATACATTAGATTACATTGCTTTGTATGGTAATGGAGGTGCTAATCCCAGAGTATGGTTTAATTTAGCAAATGGTACTTTAGGTAATCAAGAAGGTGCTGGTACTGGTTCTATTGAGAGTTACGGAAATGGTTGGTATAGATGTACAATGAATTGGACTTCTGCAAGTTTAGTAAATGTTAGAATTTACAATTCCAATGAAAATGATGTTTTTGGTGGAACTGCTGGTTCTGTATTTATGCAATACGCACAAGTAGAAGCTGGAAGTTACCCTACATCGTATATTCCTACATCTGGAAGTGCAGTAACGAGGTTGGCTGATAACGCATATCAACAAGGCGTAACGCAAGTGATTGGACAGTCTGAAGGTACAATGTTTATTGAGTTTATACCTAAAGACTCATCTACTCTTCAAATTTTATACCAAGCTAAAAGCAGTAGTGGGTCTATTGGGCAAGTAGATTTACGCCTACAAAGTGGTCTTTTACGAGCTTTAGCTAACGATGGGGGAGTTTCCCAATTCTTTATAAATGGTGGTTCTTATACGGTAGGTACTAAATATAAAGTTGCTATAAGGTATAAATTAAATGATAGTAAATTATACATAAACGGAACTGATTCTGGAAGCGATACAAGTTGCAGTTTTACAATTTCATCTTTAGACCAAGTTAGTTTTGCAGATAGCTTATCTTCTTTTTTGCCAAGCGTAGACATTATAGACGCTAGATTATACAACACAGCATTAACAGACAACGAGTTACAAAAATTAACACAAGTGTAACAATTACACCTATAATAACAACAAGAGTAAATAATATAATAACTAATAGTTATAACCAAAAGTTAAAATAAATAAGTAATGAGAATAGCAAAATACGAATTTGATTCAAGAGAACAAGCGCAAAGTAAAATTGATGCTCTTGGAACTTCAACTGATGAAGATGGAAACGAATATCCAACTCACAAAAGTACTATTGTACAACTAGGAAATATTGTTCTTGAACAAGGGGAATATGACGAAGAAGGAGAAGAAATAACTGCTCCAGTATTATCAGAAGGTTGGCATATTGACGTATGTTGGAACGATGCAGATATTACTACAATAGAACAAGAAGCAGTTTTAGATGAAGAAGGTATGGTAGTAACCGCAGAGGTAACATC
>Ga0228669_1000683_pt1 | contig 16682 bp, 17 predicted proteins | sample 84DmetaG_FD_182700 | JGI IMG/M metagenome (GOLD analysis project Ga0228669, IMG submission 182700) | Seawater microbial communities from Monterey Bay, California, United States - 84D | ecosystem: Environmental > Aquatic > Marine > Coastal | place: USA: California | collected 2016-10-11 | reverse complement strand
TACAGACTTGTTTTCGCTATTTGAAAGGGTTCTTTTTGATGGATTAGATGAATATTATGATATTGAAGTTGATGAAATAATATATTCTGATGACGAAGATTATGATATAGAATATAATGAGGAATTTGACGATGAAAATAATGAATGCTGGGAACAACCGTATGAATATGTTCCTGCGTTCGTAAATCCACCTATAACACGTAGACTAATTGCGTTTTGTTAGAAGTGCCTATTTTTTATTGTAACTGTAAAAATAAGAAAATAGTCTATGAATCCTGTTTTTTTAATATGTGGTAAAACACTTTGTATACGTAGATTGAAACAAACCGATTTACAGCACGCATATTATGAAGTTATGAGTTTATTATCCGAGATTGACCGAACTATATTGAGAACCCGAGAGATATTAGACAACTTGGAAAATGAATATATCTATTTTGTAATTGAAGATTTAAATACACACATGATTATTGGTACCGGCACAGTCATTATTAGTAATAATTCTACACAATTGAGCCAAGTAGGACATATTGAAAATATTATGATACGTCAGGATTATCACGACATAGGATTGGGTGATATAATATTTCAACATTTGAAGTATTATTGTCTGAATACGAAACATTGTATAAAGGTTATCACCAATTGCGACCATAATATATAATTTCCTATTCACAATCTATCAATTTATAATCCAAATCAAAACATGCCACTATACAATCGTCGTTTTGGCATTTATCTAATAAATTCGTGTTCTCCAAAAAGAGCGAAATTGTTGTATTGAAAAATGTGTTCTCGTCTATGTTGTTTTGTTCTTGCATACATGACCCGTGTTTCGTCCATTCGTGTTCCCATAATGTACTATCACACGCATGCCAATACGCATTCATATCGGTCAATAATTTACCAGTGGGTTTTACATACGACACTTTTTTACAGTTTTCAGGGTAGGCTGTACTATTTATTTGCGGCCAAAGTCCGTGAATCATATAATCGGTACTACACCATTTTTGGACTGCCAACTCATAATAGTTATAAATGTTGGTTGAATCTACCACACTTATACTTGCTAATATAGTTATTAGTTTTGAGAACATTATATATATTGTTTTGATAAATTATATGACATACAAAAAAATAAAGGAGATGTCTCCACCCCCATTTATTTTTCTGCTTTTGTTTGAATTATAGTTTTGTCACGGAAAATACATACTGGTTTAGGTAATAATTGGCTGGATAACGAGCAGGGTCATTACATTCCGCACCATTTAATCGGTCAGTAATTTGATGACGACCAGTTTTTAGCGATTTAGCACAACTTTTAATGGAATCAAATCTGTTTATTAACCTCGATTTTGTATCATATTGGAAAACTGGGGTTCCAATGTGATAATTTTGTTTCCATTTAAACTTATCTCCGCGAAATAGAACCCCATATACAACCTTTCCATTCACATATGTAAATCTACACTCTCGGAAAAACTGGCGGTTCTCACACATACCCTCTATAACATTTCCATTCGGATATGTAAGTTTACAATATCCGACGACACTGGGTCCATTCTCATACACCCCGATGTGTCCGCTTGTATATGTTATTTTACACTCTCCAGTCCAGCCATTTTTATACATCCCTTCTATCTTGTACCCATCAATAGATGTGAGTTTACAATGTCCGATAAACTCACCATTTTCACGGACACCCTCTAATGTGTCTCCTGGTTCGATATGTTCGGATTCGTTATCGTTCAAATATGTGTATTTACACTGTCCTGTGAACTCACCCTTTTCATGGACCCCCTCTATTGTATCTCCATTAAAGTACGTACATAAAGTGTTATTTGAATCAGGAATATCATGTATGATTTTTGGAGTTGATTTTAACGACTCTCTACACGCAGGACAATTAAAATCGTTGATTTGTTTATCATGCCATGTAGAAATACACTCCGTATGAAATATATGTCCGCAATTTGTAGTAATCGTATCTGTTTGTACATTCATCGGACATAGACATACCATACAGTCGTCATAAGTGATAATTTGGTTATCGGATGATTCCATATTTTGGTTATTATTGTAAAATTAGTTACCTTATTTAAGTATATAATTTTATTTTCAATTTTCTAATTCAATATATGTGCGTCTAATTCGGGTATGGTATTTTCATCATAATTCGTAAAACAATTTACATGTGTAACACTTAACGAATGCTTCTCTTTTGGATTAATCTCCTTTACATAATCACGAACACGTAATGTATATGACATGTGGACGTGGAAATTATTTATGTTACAAATGATGATATTCAAAAATAACCCGCTATATCCAGTAATGTAATATTCTATGTCTATTTTTTTAGTTTCAAAAATCATATTCGCCATCACTTGTAATAAACGAAATTTGATATCTAAATATTGATTTTTCTTCTCAAAACGTGTCATTTTCATACATCTTGTTGCTAATTGGTCCAATTCTTGCTCGGAAAAGGGTATATTACAATGTTTATGTTTGAAATAGATGAATTTCAGTAAATAATGACATACACAATCAGATAAACGACGAATCGGTGATGTAAAATGACAATATTCAGGCATTCCTACCAAATCGTGTGATTCTACGTTAGCCATATAATCAGCACGAATACCATTCGTTATTATTTCTTGTAACAATTCTTCGCCGGATATTTCATTATACACAGTTTGTAACCATTCACTCGCATTACAAGTTCTAAAAATACCCGTGTTTAAATTGATTTTTAAATATTCACCTACAAAAGAGTTCGCGAAAATGGCAAATTCCGCAATCATTTGCTTCATCAATCTTTCTTGTTGCGTATCTTCGTATAAATAGACGTGATTATCTTCATATATTGGGTATGCGGTGGAAACTTCATTTAACTTGATTCCTTTTGTTTTTAATGAACGTCTCGCTTTCAATGTTTCACTTATTTTTAATCCTATAGTAAACGCATTCATTTCGTCGCAAACGACCGACGCACTATTATAACTAAATGCGTTCTCCTTTTTTACAAAAATGGTGGTAAATAATAATTTGATTTCGTTAATAGGTTCATAGGTGGTTGAATTAATTTCAGATAATACTGTAATCGCATTTTTAGTATTACCTTCTTGTGTTCCTTGTAAGCTTGATAATTCCAACACTTGGTCGGGCATCATGTGAATTGGGGCACGATTTGATGGATATTTGGTTGTTGTTCTCTTCACAATGTCATTCCATAAATTAGAATTTAAATCAATGTATTCAGTCGGATCCGCAATATGGATTGCGAAATATAGTTTATTGTTTTCACTATATACAGAAAATGCATCATCCGCATCTTTACAGCCGATTGGGTCTATACTATACGTTTCATATGAGGTCATATCTACACGTTCAGATTGTGTAATAGAATAAGAGTGATTATTGGATATATTACTCGTAAGTATTTCATCGCTGGAAACATCCCTTTTAATTCCATATTTTGGTTCAACTATGTTTGTATAATTATCTTCATAAACTTGATTATTCATTGTGTACTATCAATATACTTATTATGTTAGTGTCTAATTATATACTTTTTTCATTATAACACAAATCTTGTTTTGAGAAAAGACATAAAGTATTTTCTACATATAATATAATATTGAATAAGTAATGGGGTTTACAGATAAAATGTGTCATGATGTTGCTAACCAAATTATAAATGATATATTTTTAGTAAAATATATACCGACTATCAATTTGAATAATACTTGGTATGAAAACTTAAATAAATTTTTTGTAACAGAATGGGACCGTCTTCAAGAAAGTGAAGATACACAAAGTCAATTTACAGAAGATGAAGAACATATGATTATAGTTGAGGCAATGCAAATTTTATTGGATAAATTAGACGTGGATGAAGACGAATTTGAAGACCACGAACAACACGTAGATTGGATGAGATTCGATGACATCATAGGACACTACGTTTGTTATGTAAAATAATTTATAGTGTTGAAAAATTATATAAACACAATTCTATATACAATATTGTAAAATAAGACAATGGATAAAGACCTTCGTATCAGTGAACTTGAAGAAAGGGTAGCTCAATTAGAAGCAGAATTGCTATCTACTAAGGAGCATTTGAAACGGTATACGGCTCCGGAAAGTAGAAAAGAGTATTATCAAAATAATAAAGAAGCTATAAAGGAACGTGTCAAAAAACATCAGGAAGAAACGAACTATAAGGCTGATTATAAACCGACTTCGGAACAAAAAAAGAAATGGGCTCGGACCGCATATTTAAAAAAAAAGGAGAAATTAGCTCAAGAGAAGAAGGAGAATATTTAGGATTATATAGTTATTTTATAAAAAACTATATAAAAAGAAATCTACGTATAATATATCAAGATGACAAAATGTTCGGCAATTGATAGAAATTTGAAAGGTTGCCGATGCAATGCTATAAATGATACCAGTTTTTGTAAAAAACACGATTATATGGTTGATTATACAGAAGAAATGTTGTCAAATTTACAGATTTGTTCGGGTTGTAAAAAGTCATATTATATACCAGATGGTAAGACCTGCTCGTCTTGTCGTAATAGGGGAAAACAAAACAAGCAAATCTCCCGCGAAAACGTAGTATTATGTGCTAACGATAAATGCGTATTCAAACGTTCAGACGAAAACAAATATTGTCAGAAACATCAACTTTGTATATTTGTGGATGATACCGTAGATATGGGTAAGAAAGTATGTAAAAATTATGTTCGTGGTTGTCGTTCTCAACTTGATTTAGATTATCAGTATACACGTTGCCAATCCTGTTTGGAAAAGGAAAGAGAACAAGAACGTAATCGTAGAGCGAACGCGAAAAATACTACACATACGGATACACATCAAACTTGTACGACGTGTTGTCAAGAGTTGGAAAATAGTTTATTTGTTGGCGTTAATGGTGGGAATACAAAGACGTGTAAAAATTGTAGAGAAAATAACCGCATTCAAGACCAAAAGCGCGATAAAGAACATCGCAATGAATTAGCTCGTATTGCCGAACAGAAACCAGAACGTAAAGAAGTAAAACAACAATGGAACGAAAATAATTATGAAAAGGTTGCTATGAAGAGTATGAATTACCGACAACGCCAAATTGAAACAGACGTAGAAGGGTATTTGAATAAAAATTCAGAAAATGCGAAACAGTGGAGGGAAAATAACCCAGAAAAAAATAAAGAAAATAATAAATCGCGGTTAGAAAATATCAAAATACATTATTCTAATTACATTCGGTGTGCGGGAGACAAAAACTTGGATTTTGAAATATCCCAGGAAGAATTCAATAAAATTGTAAAGGAACCATGCCATTATTGCAACATTATTCAAGAACGCGGTTTCAATGGTGTTGATAGATTGGATTCAAATATAGGGTATGTGATTAATAATTGCGTGAGTTGCTGTAAGACGTGTAACTACATGAAATGTTCGTTGTCTGCCGACGTATTTTTGAAACGCATAGAACATATTTTGACATATAATAATAAAATCAATGGACGTTATTTTTCTGAAGAATTTTGTGATACTGACGCAGCACCTTATAATACGTATAAAACACGTGCGAACAACAAATCATTACCATTTGAATTAACAAAAGATGAATATGATGGTATTGTAAATTCACAATGTTATTTATGTGGTAGGAAATCGTACGAAAAACATAAAAATGGTATTGACCGCATTAATAATAATTTGGGGTATATAATGAGTAATGTGAAATCTTGTTGTGGCAGTTGTAATTATGTTAAAAAAGATATGGAATTAGACGAATTATTCAATAAAATGACCGAAATATTTATGAAATGTAAAATTAAAGTGGAAACAACCACGATTATATGTAAAACACATAAACCATCAAAAAATATTGTAAAAAATACAAACAAAAAAACACCTGAAGAAATACGCGAGAATGCGCGTATTAGAAAACAACAACAGCGTGAACGGTTGAAAGAAAAATATGGTGACGATGAATATAAAAAACAGAAGGCAAAAGAGATTGCTGATTACAGGAAATCAAAGAAAGAAACTAACAATTAGATTGATTATTGTGTATAATAAAAACATTATAGTTTTTATTATAATTTTTATGGAGATTCAAAACCAACATGGTAATTGAATAACTATTTTACATTTTTTATTTATTTTTTGTGTTTTATAATTTTGTTTTTGTGGGAAAACCCTTTTTATTAAAATACTTTGTAGGTCACAGTCTAGTTACTATACGCTACGCCAGCCATACCGGACATAACACGGAGAACATTGTAGTTAACAGCATAGACACGGACCTTGGCAGTGGCAACACCTGAGACGGCACCGGCAGAAAGGACAAGTTGCATAACAGCGTTGTCAATTCTGGAGAAGTTACATGAACCGGAAGGTTGGTGTTCCTCAGGGCGAAGACCGAATGAGTAGACGTTGATACCTGAATCAGGGGCACGTGTGTGGTGTTGGAAAGGTTGGACGGTGTCAAAGTATGAACCCTCACGTTCGGAGAATCTGTCTTGACCGTTAAGTTGGAGCTTAGCGGTGACAACTGGGTTCTCACCCCAACAATGCATGTCAAGGGCAGTTTCGGCAAGGACGAATGAACCGGCATCGGAAAGACCTTGTGCGGTAGTTGATACAACAGCAGCGTTACCAACACCGTCTTCAGTCATATCGGCAAGGTCCTTGTCAATACCACCGTATGCGGCAATGTCGTTAGGAAGGGAATCAATGGCATCAGTGTAGTTGAAAGGTTGGGCTCCTTGGGTAGCGTGAAGGGTGGTACCGGCAATTAAGGAATCACAGTAGTCAACGTTAGCATCAGGTTGGACGACCCAGATAAGCTCCTTACATGGGTGGTTGAAGTTGAGCTTGATCTTGTTGGATGATGAACCGACGGACTCGTCACCAGTGAATTGGACTTGTTCGATAAGGTACTCGTGAGGGTTTTGTGCCATCTTTCTACGTTCATCGGTATCAAGGAAGATATAATCAACGTAAAGGGAAGCAGCAACAAGTGATTGTTGGTAAGCTTGGGTGACGGAAGCAGAAGCAGCATCGGAAGCATCAGGGTTAACAGCGAAAAGACATTCACCGATAGGACGGAAGTCAATGTTGATCTTGACCTCGTGGTATTGAAGAGCAATTAAAGGAAGGGCAAGTCCTGGGTTGCGGCAAAACCAGAATTGAAGAGGAACATAAAGAGTGGTCTCTGGAAGTGCGTTTCTTGGAGCACATACTTGGTTAGGGGCACTTGAAGCGGCACATGGACCAGCAACATCGGCACGACCAGCGGCGGCAATGTAAGTAAGTTGGGTGGTGTGACCGATCATCTTGTGGTAACCAGATTCTTGCTCTTTGGAAAGGGTAAGTTGGTTCCAGATGTGCATCCAGTCACCATATTGACGGTCAATACGTTGTCCACCAACCTCGACCTCAACTTGGGCGATGAGTTGCTCGCCAATGAAATCTAACCAACGGGCAGAAACACCGTTGGTACTATTGTTCTTCATGGATTGGTTGATCTCAGGAAGAGTGACTTGAAGATAGGTACGGTAAGCAAGATCACCGTTACGGCTGATGGTACAGGTGACACGGCGACCGAAATCGGCTTGACCGGAGAAGGTCTGCTCGATGGACTCCATGGCAAAGTTGGTGTGGCGTCTGTATGACACCTTCCAGAAAGTGATTTCAGGGGTTCCGGTAAGGAAAACGTCTTGTGCGCCGTAGGCGACTAATTGCATTAAACCTCCAGCCATTGTATGGAATTTATATATTCTACAAAGAAAAAAATCTGGGAAAAAATCGCATTAATTCAATTAAAAAATTATTATTGCTAAAAATCTACCTATTATTGTAAATAAATGCTCTATTTATTAGCAATATTTCCCAAATAACGTAAGTTTAGAATCCCCCATTAAATTACAATTGTAATGATTTAACTACAGTTGTAAATATCCTAAATATATTTGTATCACTTGGTAAATCTTCTCAAATTATTTATGTTTTATATACACATATATGACTTATAATTGACTGCTTATACCCAGTACATTAGTGCTATTTGTTAATAAAAAATTTTCTAAATAGTCTTCTTGGAATATTTCCCGCTTATTTTCGTGTTTTTTCGTGAAAATATAAGAGTCCTTCGATTTACGGATACTCCAACCTTCTTCTAAAGCATTTGTTAAAAACATCATCTTTTGAAATACAGGCTTTTCTATTTTTATATTTTGAGGCAAATCTATGAAAGTTGTTTCGCTATTTTTAGTATTCATTATACACTTTCTAAATACCCTATTCTTCTGATATTTACGAATTTTTCGCCTGCTAATGTATAGTAATCATATCATGTCAGAACAATACATGGAACCTACTAAACACGAATTTATATGCAAAGAACATAAAGTTCACGAAAAAGAAGTTCCGCTATCTCCAGCAAGATATAAATGTAAAAAATGTAAAAAAAAGAAAATTCACGGGTATAGTAATCCAGACCACGTATGTAATCCTTTTGGATATTTGTATTTAGCACCGACTATATGTCTTGATTGTGCTACAAAAACGAAAAAATGTATGTGGTGCTAAAAATTGATTGTTTTCATTAGATGATTGGTTAATATATACTACTTTCCAATATGATTTATTACATTATCGCAGCATACACATTAGCTACATTATGGTTTTCTACACATTGTAGTGATTGTTATTTTTCAAAAACACATTATATTATCATAGAAGAACATAATCATAGTTTACCTATTATCAAACCAATGCCAAACCCTATTACAAACACTAAAAAATATTATGACACATGCCCGGCTGTGTTATAATATATGCGATTCATTCATTTTTCATATCTGTATTCTCGTGTGTTACTACTTCTTAGTTGCACGGCGTGTATTTTTTTTTGCTCCCCCCTTTGTTCTCTTGGTCTTTCTACGTTTTTTTGATTTCTTGCCGCCTCCAAATAAATTAGGTGAGTATATTGCGGTCGTTGCTGAAGGACCAAAATAACCAGCTATAGTATTAGGTCTAACTGAACCAGGTGCTAAAAAATTCATATCCAACATTGCTCTAAATCCGGAAGGTCTATCTCCCATAGCACCTATACGAATATTAGTAGGGTTATAATTAGCTGCAGTTCTATATCCTCCATTTATAAATACACTATTTTCTTCTTGTGCTCTATCACCTTTGCCTTTTCGTGATGCTATTGATATTAATTGATTGAAATTTTCTTTAAATAAATCCTGAAAAACACCGGCTCTCGGTTGTGATTTATCTTGATTATATCGCGTATTCCATAAGTTCATAATTTTGGTCGATAAAGCATTCATTGTATTTGATGCTGATAATAGTTCTTTACCATTTTTAAGATAAAATGTTTCACGATATGGTTCTGCCTTGATACCATCTATCAAGTAATCAAATTCTAAAAGTACACGTTGTTTATCATGATTGATAAATGTGCTATAATAATTAGGTGTATTCGTTTGAATCATAATATCAATTGTGCTTGGAAATTCGTTATTCGTAGTGTTTATTTGTTTCATAGTACAACTACCAAGACCACCCATCGCATCTATATACTGAGGAGTAGAACATACAGCATTATGTAAAAAATTAAGATATCGGGATTTTTTAATTGCGTTATTAATAATACTGTTACTGTTAGGAGCGTTATTCAAATTGTTAATAAATTCTGTAGGAGACAATTGTTGATAATTATTTGTCCCTCTATTATTATTCCATAAATCCGGAATATTAATTATGCGTGCAAATAACTTATCATCTATACCAGATAAATTATCACCATTTGAAATACCATTTATTATGTCTGTTTGTATATTAAAAATCGTATAATTTATGTTACCGTTACTATCGAGCTCATCGGGATAACTTACATTACTATTCACATCTGAAAGCCCCAGATTGAACAAACCATTAAACGCTACTTCGCTACATAATAAGTTAATCACAGATTTCATTTGAGGAGATATTTTTTGGTTTTTTTTACCGGACTCTTCTGACTCACTTTGTTTTGAGAAATGCCTGTTTACATCTTCGTAAAAATTAAAAATATGAGCGTCAATTTGTTCTTGTATACCTTGATTGGTTTTTAATATGGTATTATATCGTCGATTGGTGCTAGGTGGTAATTGTTTTATAGTACTATCTAATTTTGTTAAACGTTTTATTAGTTGGTTTCTCTTTACTGTCATTGTTTTTAAATTTGGGTCAATTTGTATTAGGTCGGTTTTATTAAAAGCACCACCTAACATTTTTTTTTTTATTTTTTTTCCAAAACCAGTTTGATTGTTGGGTAATGGACACATTTCATTTAACATAGTATCAATATTATTGACAAATGTGTCAGATAATTTTATTATAAAGTCATATTTATTCACCTTTGGATTAATTTGCGGACAATGAAGCACAATCAACAAATATTTCATCAGTATTTGTTTTAAATAATGGCTATTTAAAATAGCATACTCGTTTGTATATTCACGTTGTAAAAAGAAGGTATAAGTACCTTTTATTATTTGATGAACGGTTTTATTTACAAATTTTAAATATTCTACGTTTAGTTCATTGTTTTCATCACCGACCATATTTAATGCTTCGTATATTTCTGTGGATTTTATATCACGTAGGTTATCATTTTCTACTTTATCATCTATAATCGCATCTAATACATTTTGTATATTGTCATTTTGAACAACCTGTTTGTTAGGTGCTTCAAAAACGGTTTGCGTTTGAGGTTCATATGGCTCATATGATAAATTTGGACCGGTTAATGGACCGGCTACTAATGTAGCACCATCACCATCACCATCACCATCACCATCACCATCACCGCCAGTATGTGTTTTACCTTTACCTGTTTGTTGTTGTAGTTGTAGTATACGCCTTTTTTTAATATCATCCATATTGGTTGTTTGCGTACCCGTCACACGAAAAGTTGTTTGTTCTATATATTGATATATAGGTTGAATTAACCCTATCATATGTATATTGTCATACGAATAGACAATCAGTATTGACTGTAATAGCGCATTTATCCCTTCGGTCGTTGTTAACGTCAAATTTATTGTATTTTCATCTTGTAACACGGTACGCATATAAGTTAGATTGTCGGCGGTTACTGAACGCGTAATTGGCTGATTTGTATTATCTGAAAATTTATCTGCGTCAAATCCGCTTACATTTTCGTAGAGAAAACTTATAATTTCTGGTGAATATTCATATTCAGATATATCATCGAACGTACTGTCTGGTAGATTGAAAAATGTATTTCTTTCACGTTTAATATCTACCTCCGAACCACGGAGGCGTTTGGACCGTTCATCTCTCATTTTCTGTTTCCGTTCATCTCTCACTATCTGTTTTTCTTCTGAAGTTTTTTGTGTAACTCCAGCTTTGGCCGGACCTTGTCGTTTCTTACCATTACCAGCTTGATTTCCTTGAAAAATATCTTGACTAATTTCTTCTAAAGATTTGATTCGGTTTAATGCGCTAATCGCACCATAATCATGAATAAAATCGTGTATTAGTAATGACAACATCATCAATCTGAAATATTTATCATCTTGATATTCAACTGTAGGCATAATATTATATATATATATATTCCTACTATAAAAACTAACATAAAAACACCATTATAAAGTATTCCATCTCAGTTAATGAAAGGCGAGTCTAAAAAAAAGCAACTCAAACAATTGAAAACCATACATACAATAGATGAAAAACACTCAGAGTTAACAGCATATTATGATAAGATAGAGAATGAAACTATACCCCAGTTACAGAGAGAAAAAGACGAGCTAAAAGACACCATCAAAACTTTACGAACCGGTCAAGTAGATGAATTTATGAATATGAAAGACAAAATTAAAGAAATTCAACAGAAGATTAAAACTCTCAAACAAGAGAAGAAAAAATATTTGCTTGATAATTCCCGATTCATTTTTGATTATTTCGAACAAAAACAGCAAATTTCAACCAGTATGGATGAATCGGGTAGCACGGACGCTCTAAATTCTTTTTTCAAAATAAAGCCTACTGAGAATAGTAATGATGGAACTATTAACAAATATACACAATCCAAAATGAATACGCAGCAATATTGGAGAAATGTGACAAATGAGTTTACGAATTCGCAAGATTATTATATAGAATCTGATACATGCGAGTTTTGTAATTCTGGTGAAATGATACCTCAAGACGAAGAAGGAATACTCATATGTAATAATGACAAATGTGGCAAATTCATTACCTATATTATAGATAGTTCTAAACCGAATAACAAAGACCCACCCAATGAAGTTTCTTACACAGCGTATATTCGTCTTAATCATTTTAAAGAAATCCTTTCACAATTCCAAGCTAAAGAGACCACATTAATACCCGAGGAGGTAATAGATTCAATTAAAGCACGTATTAAAAAAGAACGCATTACTGACCTGTCCGAATTGAATTATGATAAGATGCGTGAACTATTACGCAAACTCGGGTTAAACAAGTATTTCGAACATATACAATATATTAATTCATTATTTGGTATTAAACCACCAGTAATGAACGAAGAGTTACATGAGACCTTATGTGTATTATTTATTGAGATTCAAAAACCATGGGCGGTACATTGTCCTGCGAACCGAACCAACTTTTTTAACTACACCTATACACTTCATCAGTTATGTGTATTGTTGGACCAAACACAGTATTTACCCTATATACCCATGATGAAAGATAGGGAAAAACAATTAGAACAAGACATGATATGGAAAAAGGTATGTGAAGACCTGGACTGGGAGTTTTTCGCATCCGTATAATATTTATTTGAAACTACATAAACATTATACATTATATTTAGTAATGAAAATGGAATATTCTTATCCGGTCCAATTAATACTTGAATATTCAAATGATACTGAATACCGTCATTGTTTACGCAAGTTATTTAAAATGAATCCTATTAATTATCCCGATATATCTGAAATGGACTTAGATGAAGTAACTAAAGATGAAGTACGATATGATTTAGATGCTGCTAATGTTATATTGGAGTATATTTTTGAAATTACAAAATCAATACCCGAATTTATGAAATTGTATGAAAAAACCGCATCATTTATGTTTTCTACCGACCCGAATATAGGACTTACTATTATGCTTGGTTATGATTATTTAGACTTATTCCATCTCGTAATAATAAAAATAGTGTCTGGTATTTCTACTGAAGAATTAGTACAAACAGATGCTTATAAACAGTTATATGCAAAAATTTATAATTAATTTTTTGGTGTATATAAAATATACATTATTATATACACCTATAATGGCTTCTACACGTAATAAAAATAATGAAGGAGATTATCGTTTAGAACAACACGCTAACTCTGGATTATGCAACTATTTAACATGTAATAAAAGTAATTTTGGAAATCCTACAACCACTCATTTTCCCGGTAATGGATTATTACAAGGACGAATCGCGCCATCGAATTTATCCAGTAATCCATATGATATTGAATCACAATTGTTTGGCATAGGAACAAGCAATATGGTTAAACCCAAACCTTTTGTAAAACCTGTTATTCATGATTTACATTCTCTTAATGTTAGTGACCGTCTTCCCACCATGATTCCGGAACCATTGATTGTTGAAAAAGGACAACGCCCTAATATTATGAATTAGAATAGTTTTTTTGAGTTCGTCTATGAGATAATATGTTATTACGGAACGTGATATTGCGAGCGTGTTTTCGTTGTTTCTTTTTTTCCAATTCTTCTTTTGATATAGTATTTTGTACTATATCTGATTCCGCTGGTTCTTCCGATTTATTTGATGAAACTACTTTTAATATTTGGTTTGTAAAGTCCAACTGCATCGCATTATTTGATGTTTTTTCAGGCAATTCTTTACATTCAGTTATGTTTATTTTCATGTACTCAGGTAACGGCTCAGAAATATTATTCTCTATTTTTATTGGGATTTCTATATTCGCAATGACATATTGAATTGACATTTTTATGATTACATGAAATATCAATTTATATTTAACTTTTTTGTCGGCTATATATTTAATTTACGACTTCGGGTTTTTCATCTATGTAAAATTCTTTCTTTTCTGGATGATAATTTACGTATTTTACTTGTTTTGATGGCAAAGTTTCATCATCATTTTTCATATACATTTTACCTATGTAAATATATCCTTCGTTTACTTTTGATGTGGATAATTTGTACGGGTCATTGTCTTCGGCTGCTTTAAATGTAAACATATTACTCAATGAACCGATTAATAGACCTACTGATTGTTTTAACCAGTCTAAGTTACCCTTCCAATCTATTGATGATATTATGGAAGCTACTGGTTCTGGTGGTGATGCAGGTGTAATCGTTGATGGTTGTTGTTGTATTGCTGGTACTACTACTTGTGCTGGTTCTGGTACTACTTCTGGTTCTGGTACTGGTTCTGGTACTTGTGCTGGTACTTGTGCTGGTAATATTACTGGCGGTGTTGATGGTGCTACTGGTAATATTACTGGCGGTGTTGATGGTGCTACTGGTAATATTACTGGCGGTGTTGATGGTGCTACTGGTAATGTTACTGGTTCTTGTGCTGGTAATATTATTGGTGCTGGTACTACTGCTGTTGATGGTGGTGCTGGTGCTGGTACTACTGCTGTTGGTGCTACTACTGATGTTGATGGTGCTGTTGATGGTACTACTGCTGTTGGTGTTGGTACTGTTGATGGTGCTGGTGCTGGTACTACTGGTATTACTGGTGCTGGTACTACTGCTGTTGATGGTGCTACTGGTGCTGGCATAGCTAAGGATTTATTTAATATGTGTATTAATTGATTCACATTAAACATGGGTACTGGTGGTGGTGGTGGTGGTGATATTTCTGTATCGAGAGACAAATCTTTATTTAAAGTATTTGTTAATGTTTGGAGCAATGGATTTACATCAAATTTATTTTGAATTGATTCACCTAAGTCTGTAGTTATTGTTTCAGGTGAAGGTGGTGGTGGTGGAATATTCACTTCTTTTGCCATACGCTCAGCTCCTTTTGTGGCCGCTTCTATTGGTGCTATACGCTTAAATTCTCTTTGTTTCATACGATATTTTCCTTCCTCCGCAGCCTTTATTGGTGTAATAAGTCTATCTCCTTGTTCTATTGCTTGTTTTTCGACTTCTATTTGTGCCCGACGAGCAGCTTCTTCTTGTGCCTTCTTGTCAGCCTCAGCTTTTTCTCTTGCCACACGCTCTGTTTCTGCTTCTTGTGCCAAACGATTTGCTTCTTCTTGTGCCTTCTTGTCAGCCTCAGCTTTTTCTCTTGCCACACGCTCTGTTTCTGCTTCTTGTGCCAAACGTGCTGCTTCTTCTTTTGCCATACGGTCAGCTTCTTCTCTTGCTACACGAGCTGCTTCTGCTTCTTGTGCCAAACGATTTGCCTTTTCATCAGCAATAGCCTTAGCTCCCTGAACCCGCAATTTATCTAATTCTTGTTGTTTGTTACGTGTATCTTGTAATTGTTCTTGGGTTCGTTCATATTCATTTTGTACTGTTATTTCTTTTTGTTTATTTTTAGTTTGAAGTGGAACAATTACCTTATTAAATAATTCTTTTGCTAAATCGGATTCCAATTCCATTATGTATTATATTTACTTATAAATTATGCAAATACAATACTTTACGTGAAACTACTTTATTCTATTACTTTTTGAACGCTTTGTTTTACGACGTTTTGTTAGTCTACGTTTGTTTCTTCTTCGTTTTGTTTTTTTACCAGAACCATTTTGTATTGCGTTTGCTGCTGATACTTCTTGTGCGACTGATACTTTTTCTTCTGGAGGTTCTTCTACTGGAGTATATTTTTCACAGGTATTTGTTAATTCCTTAAATTTTTCGGTAGCAATATCTCTACAATCCGGATTTTTATCAGGATGAAATCTTAACCATGACCGTGGCTTAGGCTTCTGTGTATTTGGATTACAATCTTCACTTGGAATTATATCACGTTCGGTTGCACTACATGTTTCTATAGTAGGTGGCGTAGGTGGTAATTGTTCTGGTGAATCATTCGCTGGTGGTATAGGTAGAATATCAACTTGTTCTGTTGCGACTTCTTGTATGTCTTGTACTTGTTCTGGTGCGACTTCTTGTATGGCTTGTACTGGTTCTGGTGCGACTTCTTGTATGGCTTGTACTGGTTCTGGTGCGACTTCTTGTATGGCTTGTACTGGTTCTGGTGCGACTTCTTCTACGACTTGTTCTGGTTCTGGTGCGACTTCTTGTATGGCTTGTACGACTATATTATCTATTTTTCCTTTAAATATATTTAATTTATTTTCATCTGGTTGGTCTAATCTAACTTCTATTTCTTCCATACCATCTATTGTTCGGCCGATACTAATAATCGTAGGAGGATTTTGTGTTGATATACCAATATAAAAATCTGGTTTTGTTTTTGGTGCGCTCATTATAATATATAATTTATACAGATTAAATTACATATCAACTACCTAAATGATTCTTATATTACTATTACTTGGTATTTTTTCTTGTTTTTCGTTTACGTTCCATGTTTTTTACTGTTTTTGTATTTGACTTTTGTTTTGTTGACCGT
>Ga0228669_1000680_pt1 | contig 16694 bp, 35 predicted proteins | sample 84DmetaG_FD_182700 | JGI IMG/M metagenome (GOLD analysis project Ga0228669, IMG submission 182700) | Seawater microbial communities from Monterey Bay, California, United States - 84D | ecosystem: Environmental > Aquatic > Marine > Coastal | place: USA: California | collected 2016-10-11 | reverse complement strand
CAAGTACCGAGACCCCGTTCCCAATCATAAGAAGCACATTTTGCTTTTTGATTTTTGGGTTTCCTATTGTGAGAGCATAAAGGGCATACACCCTGTTTTTTACCCTCTTCTAGGCCATGCTGATTGAAATTGTCAATCGCAAATCCATTGATCTCTGTTGTCTGCATTTAATTTAATTTAATTTAATTGTTAATCTCAGTATAGATATTCATCTCTACAATCAGGACATATATCACAAAAATCGTACTCTTCTTCGGACATGTCTTTCTCGCAAAACTCGCAGTTCATTAAAACGGTAAATCATCGTCTTGAGGAGCAAATGAAGGTTGTGGTGCAGCTTGTTGAGGTTGACCATCTCTTGGAGCAGCGGCAACATTGTCACCATTTGTCCATACAACTTTTACATTACCTAAATAAACTTTTGGAGCTTTAGCCTCACGTTCTTCTTTAGATTGTTCTACTACTACAGGGCCTTGATTACCATAATTATCAACCTCATCGTTTATTGTGATTGTAATTGGTAAATAAGATCCTTTTTTACCCTTGTAGATTTTATCCTTTGGGATCTCATTTAAATTAATGTTTGCTTTAATAATGCTTGCCATAATTTTAAAATTTAATTTGTTAATATTTAATAAATTATCTATAAGTAATCGTATTGTTTTTGTTTTTTACAATGTCTTATTTATAAAATAATTCTCCGGTTTAAAATCCGGGTTGTTAAAAAATAGATCGTAAGCCTCTACAGCTTGTTTAACCTTTTCTTCACCATCTGATAAGAATTTTGGTGAACAATCATATATGCCTATCTGTTTTGTTGTCTTATCTATAGCCATAAAGATCATCTCATAACCGAACAGCTTTTGATATATGTAAGCTTGACTGTTGTAGTTATATTTACTAGCTGAGTATTTAAATTTATTTATATCAGCAGTAGTCTTTAAATCAATTATAAGTTTTTCGTCGTGATTTATTATATCTGCTTTACCTTTCCAAAGCTTTCCATTTATTTCAGCTATTCCAGGTACTTCATAGTCAACATTATTTCCACGTATTAATCCTTCGCATATCTCATTGCTCATCATGGTATCTACTAACATTTCTATTTTATCAACCTCGTGTTGTAAAAGACATAGTTCTCCGTTGGATATTTCCCTGTAAGCTTTTGTGTTTCTAGTAGTCGCTTCAACTATTTTAAATCCTTTTAATTTATGAGGTTCTAATATAGCTGTGTGAAAGTATCCGCCTATTAAAAAAGCTGGTATAGGCTTCATGGGTTGACCCAATGATAAAGGGTTATTTAGAAGAGTAGATATATCAGAATTACTTAAAAACTGTTTACCAAACTCTCCGTAATAATGTTTATCTTCTCTTAATGTTTCTAATTCTTCTTCTCTAGTCATTATAATGTTTTTAATACGTCAGCAGGTATATCGTATTTAGCTTTTATAGCTTCTATACTTCCACCAGATTTTATAAAAGCTTTTGCTTTAGTTAAGGCAGCTCCTTCTAACTTTGGCTTAGATGCTTTACCGTGTTTATTTGTAGCATCACTATCTGCCGTATCATCAATTAAAAATAAATTACCTAATGAATATTTCTTTCCATAACTAGAAGAGCTACCAAATTGTTGTGGTACATTCATACCTTTTTGATTAAGGTCTACTCCTACAATGGCAGTTGCGTGTATAGCATCTTTACCATCGGTTATTATAGCTTTAGATTCTACTATTGGAAAAGGATCAGCAGATATTAAAGACTCTTGAACTGTCACTGATACATTTAATTCTAATAGAAATGGTTTTACTGCTTCTAAAATATCTTCTGCAGATCTAAAATTGTACTTACCAAAAGAATTATATCTACTCTTTCTTGATTTAAATCGCGTCTGAATTGACGCTAGTTTTTGGTTTAATGTTTGTTTTTCCATACTCTTATAATTACATATTTAGTTAATATTTTACTACTTAACTTACAGAAAGTCAATCACTTGCGAGTAATCTGTATTATCTATAAGCTTATTAATAGCTTGTTTTTTTATCTCAGAAACAGTTACATAATCTCTAGCTCCAACTATACCTAATTTTTTAGCTATTTCTTTAGCCGAGTGTTTGTCACAATCTAAGCCATAAGACAATCTTAAAACCTCATATTGTCTTTCGTTTAAATGTTGACTCATTAGACTAATTAAGTAAGCATTCATTAATTGAATGTTATAAGTTTCAGAACTGTCAATTATAGAGTTAGCCCAAGATTCAGGAGCTACCCAATCACTCTCAACAAAATTAGTATCTATGCTTAAAAATATAGAGTTAAAAAACATTTCAACAGCTTTTTTGTCGTCTGGATTTTTTCTTATTTCATTTAGTTTATGTTCTGGTATTCTTATATTTCCTCTAGCTTTATCTATTTGTCTTCTTATAGCTCCCTTAATTCTTTTACTTAAAAATGATTTTAAAGTTTTTTCCACGTCGTTAGATTCTTTTAATAAATTCCAATCTATTTTATCTACAGCCTTTATTAGACCTTCAGATCCACATTGTATTATATCGTTAATGCTTAATATACCTGAAGCTTGGTCTGATGTAGAAAACTTACGTGCTAAATTTTCTACTAAAGGAAGAAATTTAACTATGAGATCATTTCTAGAGTATTCGTCCCACATTAAACCTTCTAGATTTGCTATAGATTTTTTAACGTCTGCCTTATATCTGATGTAGTTTTGTACGTTATATTTTTTCATTTTCTTCTATTATTTCGAATGCTCTAGCCATTCTATCGTCATCGGAGTAGTGCAAGCTACCTATTTTAGCCATCCATTCATTAAATTCTTTTACCATAATTGTTGATTTAATAATTCTTTTTCTTTCTTTAATTCGTTACTCATGTTTCTATGTATTGTTCTTTGTGAACACCCTAAAATTGACGCTAGCTTAGTTATTGTTATTTTGTCGCCGTTGTCGTTTATATCTAACATGCTTTGATATATATCGTCTTCGTTAACTTTTTTAGATCTACCTACCAAACTCCCGACTATACTCATTTTCTCTACAGGACTTAATCCTGAATATTCTTTGAATAATATCTTTCGCCGTTTGTTGTTTGGTGGCTTTTCTAAATCCATCATACTAACTTCATATATCATAGTTTTTAGAAGTTGTTTAGATATAGTAAATGTAACAAATCCATTTGAATTATCAACTATATATTGGCATAATTTATCAAAATTATCTTGAGTTATTTGTGGGTTTAAATACCATAAAACTAACATGTGCCATTTTAAAGATTTAAAAGTTGTTATCTTAGCTCTACTTCTAAACAACTCATAACACTCGTTAGTACCATATTCATAGTAACAACCCCAATCAAAAACCTCTGATGGCTCATCGTTTATAGGATCTCTTCTATATATTATACGATGCTTGTTGAGATAATCTAAATTTCTAACTTGTGACATTAGCCCCCTACTCTAGTATCTAATAAGCTATTGTCACAGTTCTCGTATCTCTGCTGATCTAATTTAGCTTCATAATTATTTTTTTCATAAAAAAAATCTTGTTGCCGTAGTCTCATATCTTCAAACATCTGTTTAGTTCTACCCATTATCTCTAGTTATTATTTGTTCGTTAGTGCCTTTTACTGAATGCTTTTCATTTTCATAATAATTCCAATAAGCTGTAACGCTATCTCCTTCTACTTTATATTCATCTGGCATACACTGTGGAGGTTCTTTAAAAAAACCATCAGGAATACCATTAGGTGTAAACATTAAAGGTGCTTTGCATTTAGTTATTGTTAAATGTTCTTTACCGTACCGTTTTGTATATTCTTTACCTAAAGCTATCATATGATTATACAGCCATAAATACTGGCTTTTATTACCTCTAACCCATTTAGTTGATGGGTGGTTATAATGTGCTTTCTTGTATGGTACAAAAGTTTTATAACCATATAGTTCTGCATAATGATGATGTGCAGTACAAAGCATCTGTGCTGATTCTAAGATCATCTTTACAACGTGTTTATTGTATTGTACTGTTGCAGCTTTTTTAGGGTCTTTATTTAGATAAAATATATTCATTATTTTAATTTTTCTTTTAGGTTCAATATATCTTGATTTATTTTTGCCGCAAGCATATAATCCTCTAATTCACAAGCTTTAGCTCTTTTTTCTCTTAAAGTTTTTATTTGGTCTTCTATGCTTGTAGTTTCTTTACTGTCAGTATCAGAGTATACGTATTTATACTGTATAGCATTATTCAAGTCGTTAAGCTCTTCTAGCATTTTATCGTCTAGTTCTTTTTGTTTATTCATTAATTCTTCTAATACTTTTTTAGCTACTTTATCTGCAAGTATATTTAATTCTTTTTCTGTCATATGTGTTTATATATTAATATTATCAAGCTTTAATTTGTATTGGTTTTGTTAATACGATTCAATCACTTCACATTTATCTTTATTTTTCCAAGACCAGCTTTTCTTAAACAAGCTTAATCTTTCTATAATATCATCTAGTTTATCATCAGGTATATCATGTAGTAAGTTTAATGTTGGATTGTTACTTATTGTATCTTTTAAATTGTTATACTTTTCAGTAATATCTTTACATTTCTGCTCGAGATAATTAATTCTTTCCGACTCGTTGTTTTGAAGACCTATATTAAATATAAATGAATCTTCCATTTTACTTAAAAACTTATTATACTGTTTATATGTAGGATATTTTTTATGTAAATGTATTGCTGTTGCATGATCCATTTTTTTACCTTGAGATACGAAGTATCTAGATATATCAGTCCAACCCATTCTTAACTTCTCTCTTAAAACATAGCAAACTAATGCTCTTAGTTCTACATAATCTCTTTGTCTAGTGTTTTTAAATATATCTTTATTAGACATTTCAATAACAGCTTTACCTACTTCAATTGCTTCTAATCTATTCATAATTTATTAGTGAAATATTAATCCTACTTTATTTGTTTTATTAAACCATTTTGTTGCTATCAAGTCAATACTAGAAGCATCCATATAACCACTGCGTATAAGATCGCTAGAGTTAGAAAAGATTTTGGTGTGTCTATGTTTTCTTTCATTTATTAAATGTTTTTGTTTTCCTGAATCAGAGAAGATTATATCGTAATTATCTGGTAATGAAGCTTTTAGCATCATATCAACCATATTGGTGTAACTGTAAAACCTAACGTTAGGATTGCTTTTAGCAATGTCGATCCACTTTTTTAGATATGCACGAGAATAATAATCTCCGCTATCATGGACTCTTACGTAATCAGGTTTCTTCTTACGTATTTCAGTGTTCATAGCATCAACAAACATGTCAGTCTTGCTGAGCTGATAACGCTTTTCAAACGCAGGTTTTACGTTACTCCAGATGTAGGCTCCTTTCTTGGCATAACAGAATTTAACACAACTATCAGCCATGGGGCACGTCAGTTTCCCGCTAGCAGATTTGTAGGCAGGAATACCGAAGTTAAAGACCCGGAGCCCGAGTTCTTTTGATGTTTTTTTAAGTTTAGTATTTTGTGTTAATAAGTTCATAATCTTTAATTTTATACGCGAAAGCAAGAGCTTTGCTTAAACATTTTTATTAAATAATTTTCTTCTAATGTAGTCAAACTGCGATGACCTTCATCAGGTCTGACTGAGTAACCAGAGTTATGTCTTGATACTTCGTAAACGTTACCATCTAGTAACTCTACAAGTAGTGTGCCTTTCATTTCATTAGTGTGTTTTATATTCATAATTTTTGTTTATTATATTATCAATTAGCGATCGTGTTTGTTTTGTATTAATCAAGCAACACCATATACGCTTCAACATTATTTTTACGAAACCAGTTCAACGCTTTTTGAAACTGATTAACTTGTTTAGGTGTAACCGATCTAGGTGCTACTTCGAATATGTGTTGAGATCCTATAATGAAATCGTATATAGACAGCTCTAAGCCGTTTAGTGTATAGCATTGGCCGCTAAAAGGATTGACAACCTCTTCACCTTCTTTATATATAGTTCCTTTAAACCATTTAGGTATTTCTTGTTTTTTAGTTTTGTTCTTCATAACCTTCGTCTATTAATTCGTCAATAATTTCTCCTTCTAATTTTTCTGCTTGATATACAAACACTTGCTCGATAGCATAATCTATAAAGTCTGCTGCATCGTCGTCTACATATACATACTCAGGGTAATCTTCATCACCATTACTACCTTGTATAAACTCAGCAAGTCTGTCCGCTAGATCAGTATCGTAGTAGTATACATCTTCGCATATACTAATATTTCTAGGGTCGTGAGCAGCAATCCATACACTGTAGCCATCTGCTGTGCCTTCTTCATAAATACTGAAGTCAGCGTCGTTATTAAAACTAGTAGTAAACTTTACACCGAAGTGATTAAGCACTGATTCTTTTGCTAGCTCTTCGTTTTCACTTTGTTTTTCACCGAAACCTTTAGCTTCTAAACGTTCGTTGATTAATTCGTCTGTAATTACTTTATTGTTCATCTGTTTCTATTAATTTAGCAATATAATTCCATATTTGTATTTCTTTTTTAGTACCTTGGTATATTCTTATAAGTTCTTCTTCAGTTATAGGACCTACGTTACCAGTACGTATATCTTCTCTTAAATCTTGAGCTTCAAAATCTAATGTGGTTAGTTTAGAGAATGCTTTATTACTTGCATATTCTTTTAAATCTTTGTTAGTCATTGTGTTACTTTTTAATAATGTTTTTTATCTTCAAACGCATCACCGAAAAAATCGATATTACATATGTTCATAACGTCATAAGCTGTAGCATACCTTACATTTGTAAAGAACTCTTCGCTCTTTAACTCTGCAATAATCCCACTTGCCGTATGTGGGTATCTTGTGCCATACTCCTTGATAGCTGCTTTGTTCTTCTCTAGTAATCTACCGTATAAATTCATGTTGTTTTGTTATTTAAGTTCATATATATTATCTATAGTGCATCGTATTGTTTTTGTTAACTTTCTAGCACTTTGAAGAATCCAGGATACTCTAATCTCATATCCTCTCCGTATAGTTCTTGCCAAATATTTTCTATTAAAATTATATCTTCTTTATTCATCTTGGTATTTTTTAAGAGTCATATCATTTACCTTATCTATGATCTCATTACCCACCATAGTGAAGTAACCAGGCGCATATATAGGTCTTTTACCTTCGTCTATTAATCTTTTAATATCTTCTTCTGCCTCTTCGATAGCGTTTTTTAAAGCTGTTTGTATAAAATACTTTTCGAAGCCGTTGAATTTTGTTTTACTCATTGTCTTTTAATTCATTTAAGTTAACTATTGTGTGCATGTAACATCTAGGATTTTTACCGTGAGCGTAAGGAAAATCCTTAGTTTCTACAGCGTGTGGGTATAGCAACTTTGTTGCCTCTAAGAAATACCAGTTGTCTGCATACTCGATATCTGCGTAGCTATTTTTATCTACGTTTTCTTTCAAATCCTTCCAAGCCTTTTTTAATTGACTAGTACTCAATGAGTTAAACGTTACTTCACTAACACTGTCTAAATAGTATTCTTCTATTTCTTTACAGATACCTGATAGCATAGTTGAGAATGTTTCTTTTCCAAATAGTTTTTCATACAACTCTTTGAAGCCACTGTAGTTTACTTTTTTACCATCAACAAAGAAGTTTGTATCTATGTCTTGCGTCTCTACGCTATATAAATCAAATGATGTTACTTCCTCTACTTTGTCTATTTGAGAGTACACTATTAAATCTACTTCGTAAAATGATTTGCTTAATTTGTAGAAAGTTGTTTTCTGTAAACTTGTACTTTCACCTGTTTTCTTGATTTTTGTTTTTGCCATGTTGTTTAATTATTTAGTTTATTATATTATCTTACTTTGTTTGTATTAAAATTGTTTTAGTGGACGTGGCGGGAATCGAACCCGCACTACAATACATATTGTATAACGTTTAACCATTCACGTCCTACCCAGTCATTTACTATTGTTATTTATTCGCTGGGTTTAGTAACTAGTGAGGATTCGAACCTCATACCCGTCGGTAGCCATAGTCATTATAGGCTCGTGAAAACGTTTACCTACTTCAGTACTAAACCTGACCTAGTTGCCGGCTATTGTGTGATCACTAATCGTATCTTTCGCCATCGGTTTTCGTATTTTCTTGAGAGCTATATACCGTAAAACTCTAGTTAGCTATTCGCTTATGTTGTAACTGCACGTCATTTACCGGTGTGTACCCTGACTTATGTTACACTAATTAAGCTACTTGTCTAGCAATAAACACATTAGAGGATCTTCGTTAGCTTAACTACTTAAAATACCGTAGCCGTACTAAGCCCTCCACCGTGTTTAACTTTTATACTTTTTTATACTCTATACCGTTGATTACTATGTAATCTTCGTTTACTTTTGTAACATACTCCCAAGTTGGTCTTGATTCTATATCTGTATTTTTTACTAAATACTCTTTTAGAAATACTAGTCTTGCTAACTCTTTGTAAATCGGCACTCTTTTTGTAGCAAGATATTCTAATACTACAACTTTACCTTTTTCATTAAGAATAGCGTGATAGCCGGTAGACTTACGCTGTGGATTTAGTTGATAGCATGTTAGCTCACCAAACCTAGTACGCACTATTCTACGTACCATACCTGATTTATAAGAGGCAAACTTAGATATATCACCGTTACTTTCTGTTACCTCGAACATAGTTGTACCGTTTTTTAATTGGGTAGGTGTTGTTACTTCTTTGACTGCTGGATATTCTCTTAAGAATATTGCTTTGTAATCATCTACTAATCTCTTTTGCTCTTGTTCGTATTGCTCTCTGTAAGTCATATTTGTTATTTTTTACATTTATATTATCTAAAGCAAATTGTATTAGTTTTGTTGCTTTATTATATACACGACTACGCGTGTATAGCATACTTTAATCTAACATCCATTGAATTTGCTTTAATAGTTGTTTTTTTATCTTAATAATATCTTCATCACTTATATCCCACTCTCCATCGTTATCATCGAAGTTTTCTCTTTCAAATATTACGTTTATTAGTGTGTCATGAAAATTACTCCACATTAACTCATCTAATCTTCCTGATATTGATTCTATTTCTTCGTCAGTTAGTTTTATTTCTACCATATATTACTTGTTTTAGTATTTCAGTTTGCTGTTCGTCGGTGCAAGTGTTAAAACCAAATTCACCGTATAATTCTTCCGCTAACATATTTATTTGCTTTATATAGCCCATAACTATACTTGATTTATTAGTTCTTCTATTTCACAGAAAAGCATGTCATCTATTTCTTCCCTGCTGTATACATCTTTAAATTCTTCATATGCTAAATCCCAAGGATTTTTACTTGTACTCATATATTCTTTCTTTAAGTTGATTTATTTTTTCTTGTAAGTACCAATCGTCTTGGTAGTTTAATCTAACGTATAACGCTATTTCTGTCATTACATCTGCTTTAGTCTTCATGTTTACTTGTTTTTTAAGTTTATAGATTACTCCATATATTATCCTTTTTTTCTATGTAAGTGAAACCTTTGTAGTTAAACCACTGAAAAATACCATCCTGATCTTTATTCTCGTCGTATATAAATGCGAACTTTTTAGGTAAATTACCTACTAAGTAAGGCCTGTACATTACTCCGTTTAACTTAATGTTTTTGTTTTGATAGAATTTTACTTTATTCATTGTATATTGGTTTTTAAATTCATTAATATTATCTTACTTGTATTGTAATAGATTTGATTTTAAATAACTCGTATGCTTGTTTCATACTTAATTTATTCTAACACTTTCTCTATATCGTAACTCAATGCTACTAATTCTAGCGTGTCTTTTATCGCTTCTAATTCTTGTCTTGAATACTTGTTGGTGAGATTTTGTATTCTTTTTATTGCTCGTTCTCGCATTGAAATATTCTATTTGTTAAATCTTCTACTAACATGTCTTCAGTCTCTTCTCCCGAAGGAATACAATCCACTTCTACAAATAATTTTATTTTATCTATAGTTTTCTCTTTGCTTAAATAGCAGCTTATAAATTTAAAGTAATTTATAGTTTCTTCTGACCAGTGAAATAAACTTCTCATTATCTACTTGTTTTTTAAAAATTCTTTAGTTGCACTGTAATTTAATTTCTGTAAATCCTTGTGGTATTCCACATTACCAATATAATAGTCAATCGCCTCTTTCATTCTTTTTTCTGTGAATTTAGTGAAGCTACTTGTATCAGTGTGTTCTAATAGTGCTTTGTCACTACATTTATACATAGTTGCTCGATCACCTTTGTAATCTTTAACTTGTATTTCTTTGTAAAAATATCCTTTATACTCCATACTATATTAATTTCTTATTGCGAAGGCAGCAGCGCTACCTAGATTGGTTAATACTTTGTTTACTTTTTTTAGTACAAATAGTACTTTGTGTGTGAATTTTCTCATTTATTTCTTTTTATTTTAATACTATTTTATACTCAAAAGATGAATCACTAGTCATAGATAATGGTAACTCTGAAAGCCATAGTAGTTTTTCTATTGCATACTCTATTTCTTCATCGTACTCTTTAGTTAGATTATCTCTCATATCTACTTCTGTATTGAAGTCATACTCGCAGGTATAATCTTTTACTTTAATCTTTAATTTGTAAGTTGACATAGTATTACTTTTTATTATAGTTATTTATTGTTACATAGATATTATCTATAGTGACTTGTATTAGTTTTGAAACTTGATTTTAGAGGTGCACTATTATTTATTCCATAAAAAGGTATGGGAAGTTTTATACTACACCTCTCTGTACAAGATACTACTCAGTTATAAGTAGTTCTCTTGTTATTACAGGCATCGAAGAGCTCGAAGTGTAAGTTTTGTACTTTGCCCAGCACGCCATTGCCTCTAATTTATCTTTCATTACTTTGAATACTTCATCGTGGTTGTACTTCGCAGTGTTCCCGTTTTTAAAGGTAACTTCTATTATTTGGTTTTTACCTATTAATGACTTTCTCACTACAAATCTTTTACTTTTTAATACTTCTGACATAATTTATTTATTTAAGTTAATATTTAGTTTTTCATTCATATATATTATCTGTTAGTACATGTATTAGTTTTGTACAAAATCGCTACGCGGAAATAAACGAAGCAAAGCGAAGTGCTATACCCTTTTAGGGGGTGAGGGGGTTATACTTAACATTCTTGTAGGGCGGAGTCTACTCTTCCGATCCTATTTCAAAATCAGGCTGTTTTATTCTTCTGTAAAAGTGTGACACTAGCCTATTAAGTAGTAGAGTAACAGGCTAATGTCACTGTTTTGTATTTAGGGATTACTCAGTTATAAGTAATTCCCTAGTTACTACTGGCATCGAACTTGATGAAGTATATGATTTGTATTTTTCCCAACAGTTCATTTTTTCTAGTTTAGATTTCATAACTTCGAATACCTCGTCATGATTATACTTTGCTACATTTCCATTTTTAAATGTTACTTCAATGATTTGATTTTTTCCGATTAAAGATTTTCTTACTACGAATCTTTTTGATTTCATTACTGACATAATTATTTATTGTTTAAAGTTAATATTAGTTTTATTATTATTAGTTTTAATTACATATATATTATCTTATACGTCACGTAGAATATTTGTACAATTAGTTTATATATATAAAAAATTCTAAATGTTTGTAAGATTTTACAAAAAAAAGCTAAAAAACTTTGCTATTTTCTAAAAAAAAAGGGGGGGCCCGGTGAAATGAAATGCAAAAGGGAAAAACAAAATCGCTACTACAGAAAGGCGTAAGACTTTTCCCCAGTGTAAGTAACGTTTTTTTAAAACAACAAACAGTGACAATAGGGTATTAAGTATAAGAGTAAGGGGCTAATGTCACGCTTTGATGTATTAGCATGTATTATGTAAAAGTAAGCGTTTTCGAGTAAGTATATAGAGTGCGTTAAAATAATATTATGGCAAAACCAAGAAGAAAAGGCGGACCGAAACAACAATTAAGTCCTATAGCGGCTAGAAGAAAGGCTAGAAGAGACTATCTATACGCGATGACACCTAGACGTAGGAGAATGAAGGCTGAAAGTCAAGCGGCAAACTGCCCTGAAGGGCATGATTACGATCATAATACTAAAAAATGTGTTTCATCGTCGCATAACAGAGGCGGAACGCAATCAAAAAATAAAAAAGACGGTACTAAAGCCGAAAGAAAACAAAATAAAACAAAATAAAAAAATGGCAGAGATATCAAGTTATCCTAGGATACAACCAAAAAGTCAGGATTTAATAGTAGGAACAGAAACATATGTTGCTGGGGTTGCTGAAGTCACTGGTAATCCTACTAGAAACTTTACTGTAGGTTCACTAGTTGAATTAGTAAATTCATCTGTACAAAGAGTAACCAGTTTGACCACTGTAGGAACCTCAGGAGTATCAACCTTAACAACTGAAGGAGTTTTAAATATACCTAACTACGCTAATACGCAGTATACTTTAACCACAACAGGAGCGAGTGGTACAGCTGCTTCATTGTCTGGAACAGTTATAAACGTGCCCACACCTGTTATACCATTTACAAGCTTAACAACCAACGGAACTAGCGGCGCCGCGACTTTATCATCAGGTGTTTTAAATATACCTACACCCAGTTCATCAGCAGCAGCTCCTCTAGAGTTCAATGCTGGTATGACACAAACGGGTACAGGAGCACCTAGCCCAACAGCTGTTAAACAAATAAATACATTAGAGGTTTCAGGATCGGCTTACAGGTTTCTTAATTTTACGAGAGTGTCTACCGGTACTTATAATATTGAAATTATATACAGCACTACCACTATGCCTACTGACACAAATAAAGTCTCTGTTTCTTTAGGTTTTGGAAACTGTAGAATAATAGCAAAAACAAATGTAAACTCCGGGGCTCAATCTACCATACGATATACTTTTGAAACTTACACGCCAAGTGGTGTGTTAGCTGATGGTCAAATGACAGGTGCAAATGGAGGGTTTTTAAATATTAAACTTTATCCATAAACCAAATATATGGCAATAATATATTCATATCCTTACGATCAGACTATAACTGATACAGATGCTTGGGTTGGAACTGACTCTGTCAATAGACAAACGAAACAGTATACTGCTAAAGCTGTAGCTGATTATTTGAATATAAACGGTAAGGTAGCAATTGCCGGTCAAATGAATTATCAATTTGTTCAAGACCCATCATACAAGGCAGGTACATTTGCTTTTGCGGGATCTGGAGGAGATAATACACCTTGGTCAAGTATAACTTCTATAGTTATATCAAACATGGACCTATCTGGTCAAATTGTTTCACCTTTCCTAGAATATCTAATAGATGAACAAGTAATGTTTCAAGATGTGGCTGATAAAGCATCTTTTGGTCATTATGTTATGAGAGGATATGCTCAGATCGGTACAACTAATTTTTATACATTAACATTGGAGTACATCGGAGGTAATGGGTCTACAAGTTTAGATAGTTATTACACTCTTGTTAATTTCTACCTAGAGTCCGCAGCTACTCATGATGTAAATAGCATCGACACTAGTAACACTCAGTTTATAAGTATGACTCCAACTTCACCTACAACGGGTGATGTAACAATAACAGCATTATTGTCAGCTACTGGTACGCCTGATAATACTAAATTTCTAAGAGGGGACAATATCTGGTCTACCGTTAATTTACAGTCTGTACTTACGGTTGGTAACACATATGTTAACGCTAATGGATATGGTATATTTACTTTAAATGATACTGCAAACGATGATGGTAATATAACATTCGTAAACACAAATGAAGGTTGGGGTTATCAAATTAGCGCAGAGGAGGGTTTTAATATTACTAATGGTTCTGGAACTAATTTAATGTCAATTTATTCTTCTGGATTATCAATAAGAAATGGTGCTCATGTAATGAACATTGGCACTAATGCGTTAACTGCAACTAGGAATGTATACTTTCCAGACGCAAGTGGGACTATTGCATTGACAAGTGATATACCTTCACCTGGTCCAAGTGGATCTGGTACAACCAACTATACGGCTAGATGGACAAGTGCTAGTGCTTTAGGTATTGGTGTGTTGTATGACAACGGCACTGGTGTAGGTATTGGGATCAATGGTACCTATACTGATCCACCACAGAGATTAACAGTGGTATCAGATGACGATATCCAACCAGTTGCGCAATTTAAAAATATAGGGAATGGTGGTGGATTGTTTGTAAGAACAGACAGCACTACTCGTCCTCTTTTACAACTTTTTAGCGGTAGTTCTTATAGATTTGTGGTAAAAGGAACAGGTGACGTAGGAATCGGGACTACGAGTCCTACATACGAACTTGATGTTACTGGTTCTATAAGAGCTAGTGTCCAAGGTAGGTTTGGAAACGGTTCAGCATCAGCTCCCGCTTATTCATTTCATGCGGATTCAGATACAGGTATGTATAGGGCAACTACAAATGCATTAGCTTTTTCCACAAGTGGTTCTGAAAGAGTACGTATAACTTCAGATGGTAACGTGGGTATCGGAACTAATAGTCCTAGTGAGAAACTACACGTCTTTGGTGGAGCTGCAGCTATTGAAATAGATTCTACAACTAACGAAGCTTCTTTAAAGTACGATAACTCAACAACAACGGCGGTTATAAAGTTAGCTAACAACGATTTAAAAACAGAGCTAGGCGGATCTGAAAAAATGCGGATTCTTGCTAACGGCAACGTAGGTATAGGAACTACTAGTCCAGCAAGTAAGCTACATGTAACTGGAGACATCCGCCAGCAAGGTTCATCATACTCGGTAAATATAGCAGGAGGTACAAGTATAAATGGGGATAATCATTTAGATATTGCTGCAAACGGTAGCTACTTAAACTTAAGATCTCCTAATAATAGTATATTTTATAGAGCAAATAGTGATCACGCTTTTAGAGACGCAGGTGGCTCAAATGAATACTTAAGAATAAAGACATCCGGAACAACTGCTGGTAACGTGGGTATCGGGACGACTAGTCCAAGTCAAAAACTTGAAGTAGCTGGAAACGTAAAACTAGACGGAGACAATAGGCATATATACTTTGGAGGAAATAACACTTTCATAGGAGAAAGATCTAATTCTACAGAGCTTGAGTTAAGGGGAGGTGGTAATTCCCCTGCACAAACAGTTTATATAGATAACACAGGTAATGTAGGTATTGGTAATAGTAACCCAACAAAAAATCTGGAGATTGGTACAAACGCAGCCGCAGAAACTGAGTTTAGAATGCACAGTGATGAGTCTGGTAGATACTTTAACATTCAATCAGCTGGAAACTTTACCTCTGTAAAAACAACAGGTAGTCAGAATTTCATATTAGACTCAAGTGGCTCGGCTGGTTATATAACTATGGTTACTAACGCTTCTGAAAGAATGCGCATAAACTACAATGGTAACGTGGGTATCGGGACGACTAGTCCTAGTGAGAAATTAGATGTAAGAGGTAATGTATATATAGAAACATCAATTCCGAGTATAACCCTTAATAGAAATTTTTCAGGTCTCCAAGAATATAGTATTATAAACGATGGTAATTTTACTATAGAGAAAACTACATTAGACTCTGGTGGAAGTTTTATAGTAAAAGACGAAAATGGTAAAACACCGTTAAATGTTAGTATGGGTCTTCTTAATCCAGACATAATAGTTAGTGGAGATTTAATAGTTAAAAATAAAACAGGTACTACAACCAACTTATATGTACAAGAAAATAATGGCAACGTAGGTATAGGAACAACTAGTCCTAGCCAGAAATTACACATAGAAGCTTCAGACCCGCGCATAAGAATAGTGGATACTGATGGGACTAATTGGCAAAGTGAAGTATTTACTCAAGGAGGTGCACTAAAGCTTCAAGCTAGAAATGGAACAAATTTTGGTAATATTTCTTTCCAAGGAGATAACGGCACGACTGAGTCCGAGTACGCTAGGTTTAATTCAGTTGGTAGTTTTGGTATCGGAACTAATAGTCCTAGTGAAAAACTAGACGTTGAAGGTAACGTAAGAGTAGGCGTAAATAATGGTTTCTATATAAACAACCAGAACGTAGGAATAAAAAGAACGTCTAACGATTTAGTGTTGGGAGGTTTTGGGAACGTTATAATTAGGTCATCAAGTACCACAGTAGTTAATCAAGCTGAACGTATGAGAATCACCTCAGCAGGTAACGTAGGTATTGGCACGACTAGTCCTTTATCAAAGTTAAACGTTAACGGTGATATAAAGATAGAGGGTGAAAACGAACTTTACTTTGGAAGCTCTGGCTCTGTTCCTTTATGGGAGATAAAAGCGTCGGGTAGTGATTTAGTTATAAACGACACAGGTAGTAACGTAGGATCTGTACTATTTAATAACGACGAAGGTATTGTTCTACCTAGATTAACAACAACAGAAATAAACGCTATATCATTACCTAATACAGGTTTAACGGTATATAACACAACTTTAAACACTTTATGCTTCTACGATGGAAGTAGCTGGCAGAAGATTAGTCACGCAAATATGTAATAAATAAATAAATTATGGTAACTTACGATTGGAATTGTAAAACAGTGGATTGCTATCCAGAACAAAATAGCGAAGCAGATGTAGTGTACAATG
>Ga0228669_1000679_pt1 | contig 16702 bp, 6 predicted proteins | sample 84DmetaG_FD_182700 | JGI IMG/M metagenome (GOLD analysis project Ga0228669, IMG submission 182700) | Seawater microbial communities from Monterey Bay, California, United States - 84D | ecosystem: Environmental > Aquatic > Marine > Coastal | place: USA: California | collected 2016-10-11 | reverse complement strand
AAATTAGGTTTGTAGTGATACACTTTTATTTTAGAAGTATCCATTTTCATACCACCTTTCCATAATACATTAAAAGCTTTTGAATCTGTAAATAACAACGATGGTAATCCATCTAAATATCGTGGATTCTTTCTACCCTCACTTCTAGCAGTAAATCCAATTTTATTTGATTCGGATAATTTTAAATTATGTTTAAATTCGTAAAAATTAGGTATATTTTTGTTTTTTATTAAAATATCATATACACCAACCCAAATAGAATGTGTTGCAATTTTGTTAATATCAATTTCCCACACCGAATCCATATAAGGATGTTGTATAAATGAAGCATCTGTTCCAAATTGTGTTTTTATTATATGGTCTACTGAATTATGTAAAATATTCGAATGAATTTTATGTTTATTTTCTTCTATCACTTTCATTGGAGTATAATGACCATGTAATATATTGATTCTCCTTGCTCCTTTACATAGTTCCTCAAACTTTTCTATATTATCTCCATGCCAATGTGCTTCAATAGGAAATTCATAATCTTTATGTCCTTTTGGTTTGTTTCTGTGTAAAAGAAGAATAGGTTTTACATCTAATTTAGGAGCAATCAATTCCATCCATAAATTAACCCAAGTATCAGTACCAGCATTTACCCAAGGGCCACCACCAGTAGTATAATACACATCATACATATTTTATTTTTTTACGATTATAATTCCTGCAAAAGTTGTAGAAAAATCAACAGTTACTTGATTTACTGAATTTGTTGTTATAGAATTAGGTAATTCTTGTTTTGAAGTTGCAGTATTCCATGCTTGAACAATTGGATATTGTTCACCTAAGTTATGGTCTACATCATAAGAAGATGCTCCACTAACTGTTTCTTTGTGAGTTGTTAAATTTGTTATTTGTGCTGAACCACTAACGATACCATTTGTAGCATTTATGTTTCCATTTACAGTTAAATCATATCCTAAAGTAACTTCACCGGTATCTCTATCTAAAACTAATGTATCATCATACCAAGTTCCACCAGTTCTTCGAGTGATATAAAAATCACTATTATTATCCATACCAAATGCTAACCTTTGGTCATTATTTACTGCAAAAGTTACAGTAGTATGGGTAGCGGTGGAAGGGTTAAGGAATATATCTGCTTGAGAACCATCTATTCGTAATGCACCTACTCCATCTTGAAGTGAATTAGCAGTAAGCTGTAATGGTGGTATTGTTGTTTGTGTTGAAGTTAGTGATAATCTATCTAAATCGATTACATCAAAAGAACCTGTTGTTGCTGTTAAATCACCTGTACCTAAATTTACATCTTGATTTACTAAATGAGCTACTGTCTGAGATGAACCACTAACGATTCCACTTGGAATATTTGTAAAATTACCATAATCTAAGTAATAAGTTCCATCTTCTCCATCTAATAAGTTTGCATCTGATGCAACACCTTGTACAACGTGTCCACCTTTTGCAACTACTACTCTACCACTTTCAGTTGATGCAAATGTTACAGTTACTTGATTATCATTTGTTGTTACAATTGAATTTGGTATAAAATACCCATCATTTTCATCATATACAGTTACAATTACATTTTTAGTACCAAAGTTGTGAGTTACTACTTTAGAAGATACATTTGTAAAAGTATCGGTTACTGTTGCTGCTTGTTCTACTGTAATTCCTGTTAAATTAGAACCATCACCTTGAAAAGAACCACTAAATGAACCACTTACGGTCATTCCATCTAAATTACTACCACTTATAACACTATCTGCATCTAATTTAGTTTTTACTCTTGCATCTGTATAATAAAGGTTTGTATTTTCAGATAATTGTGAAGTATTGAATCCACTAAGTGATATTTGTGAAGAACCACTAACAGTTCCAGTTGGTAAGTTTGTTACTATATTAGAAACTGTAATTACTTCTGATTCAGAACCTAATTTTCCTAATTTCCAAAAATCATTTGAAGAATCCCATAATAAAGAACCACTTACAGTTGAACTACCAGTTGCATCCTTTACTAAGATACCTCCTGTTGTTTGAGAACCACCATAGTTGAGTTCTAAGGTATTATCTCCTATGTTAACAGTAGTTGAATCAATTGTAGTTGTAGTTCCCTCTACTGAGAGGTTTCCTACAATCGTTATGTTGTTTGAAAATGTTTTGTTACCTGCTATGGTTTCATTACCTGTGAGGTTAACATATCTTGAATCTAGTGAAGTTGTGTAAAAGTGGTAAGTATCTTCTGTGGCTATTTCTCTAATGGAAGGAGTTCCATTATCTTTTTCAAAGTAAATCTTTCCATCGTATGTGTTTATTGCCAACTCACCTAACTCTAAATTAGATGTAGTAGGTTTTCTTCCTTCAACCGATGTTCTTTTTAGCTTTAATACTTGTGCCATATATATGACTTACCTTGTTTATATAATTATCTACCCTAAATAGTATATTACCTTTATATAAAGATATATATATACTATTTAACTTTTTAAAATTTGAATCGTTAAATGAACTCTCTTATTTAAGATAGTTTATTCTTCAATTCATCAATCTGTTTTTGTTGGTCTTTAACTGCTTCGATAAGTAATCCAGTAAGTTTAGCGTAATCTACACCCTTAAATCCATTATCTCTATCAGTTACCAACTGTGGTAGAACTTTCTCAACATCTTGTGCAATTACACCAACATTTGGTAATGATTGTTGTAACTCATCTGCATTATCATTCCAATTCCAAGTAACACCTTTAAGTGATTGTACTTTTTCAATTGGATTAGAAATAAGTTCTATATTATCTTTTAATCTTTCATCCGAAGAAGCGTATGCTACAACATCTCCACCTACGTTTAATGCTCCTGCGATACCTACACCACCATCTACAATTAATGCTCCTTCAGTTTTACTTGTTGATGCAGTTGTTGCATCTATGTTAACAGCTGAGGAGAATGATTTAGCTCCTGAGAATGTTTGTGTTCCACTTAAGTGTGCCGTATCTGAATCTAAATTAGCTGATGGTAACACACCTGTTACATCATTTGCTAAATCAATTTGATTTCTTGTAATTACTTGTCCACTTATTGTTATATAATCAGGTGTACCAGTTAAACTTACATTAGTTGAGTTATCAGTTCCTGCTGCATCTACACCTAGATTACCTCTTGCAGTTGATGCGTTTGCTAAATCAGATAAGTTACTTGCTTTAGCTAACTTTGTTCCAACTGTTGTAGTTAAAGCAACTACATCCGAATCTCCATTTGCAATACTTGCTGAAATTTCTCCTAATGTATCTAATGTTGCTGGTGCAGTACCAATTAACTCTGTAAGTTCTGCTTGTACATAAGCAGTAGTTGCTATTTTTGTAGAATCATCATTAGCACTTGGTGTTGTTGATATTGGTGTTCCTGTAAATGTAGGAGAAGCCAAATTAGCTTTCAAATCCAATGCAGTTTGTTGTGCAGTTGAAACTGGTTTAGCAGAATCTGCAGTATTATCTACATTTCCTAAACCTACATCTCCTTTTACTAAAGAAACATCTCCTGTTTTACTTGCTACACTTGTAACAACGTTTACATCTGCAGATGCTTCAATACCATCTAATTTATTTTTTAAAGCAGTTGTAAAGTTGTTATCAGATTGAGTTGCAACTACGAAATCAAGGTTACCATTAGTATCATCATATCCAACAGTAATTCCTGTTTCTGTTCCATCTAACATTCCACCTACGAAATCTTCAACTTGTTCTTGTGTTAGTTGTGTGTTTGTATCTGTATTTGTAGTATAAGATGGTAAACCAAATGTACCGTCATGTTTTAAGAAATGACCGGCTGTTCCTTCCGCTGGTACTAAATTCCCATTACCAGTTCCTATTAAAGTTCTTATTTCTGATGCAGATTGGTCCGCTGTAGCACCTGTTTCGATACCATCTAATTTAGAATGGTCAGCTGTAGTAAAGTTTTCGTCTGTTTGAGATGCAACTGAGAAATCTAATGAATTGCCAGCATCATCATAAGTTACTGTAATACCACTTTCAGTATTACCACTTACCATTCCACCTACTATATCTTGAACTGCTTCTGTTGATAATTGTGTGTTATTTGTTGTAATTGAACCACCTAATGAAACAGCTGAACCATCTATTGTAATTGATGAATTTGTTAAATCATCATTGTTTATAGCACCTGCAGTAATTTCTTGTCCACTTATAGTTAAGTAATCGTTACCAGCTAAAGTTACATCTGTTGAATTATCAGTTCCTGCTGCATCTACACCTAAGTTTGTTCTAGCAGTTCCAGCATTTGCTAAATCAGATAAGTTAGATGCCTTTGCTAACTTAGTACCAACAGTTGTGGTTAAAGAAGTTAGTGCATCTTCATCATCAGATAAAGAAGCTGAAAGTTCACCTAAAGTATCTAAAGTTGAACCAGCGTTTCCTATAATTGTATCTATTCTATCTTGTACGAAAGCAGTTGTTGCTATTTTAGTAGAATCATCTGTACCAGTTTGAGTTGGTGCAGTTGGGTTACTTGTTAAAGCAGCTGATGTAAACATCGTTGCTTTACTTTCATTTGTTACATTTCCTAATCCAACATCACCAGCAGTAGTTGCTTGAGCTCTTAATCCACTATATGTACCACTTTGTGAGAACGCAGCAACATCAGAAATATCAGCTGATGTAATTGAACCACTAAGTACTGCTTCTGTATCTAATTTTGATTTTACAAGTGCATCAGTATATCCAACTTTAGCAGTATTAGCAGTAATTGCTGAAGCTTGTCCACCACTAATAGTTGTAGTATCACCTGCAAGTGCAGTTGATGAAGTTGAACCTAATTGTAAAGTTGTTACTGAACCACCTAGTGAGATAGCCGAACCATCTATTGTTATACTTGAATTTGATAATTTTGAATTAGCTATTGAACCAGCTAATTGAGTATTTGTTATACCACTTACTTGTGATGAACCACTTATAACTCCATCACCTACTGTAAATGTTACTGTTTCATCTGAACTTTGGTTAAGTGTTATTGCACCACCACCATCTAATCCTGCACCTGCAGTAAATGTGATTGTATTATCATTAACACCACCCAATGCTTGTACTTGAGCTGAACCAGATACTACACCACTTGGTAATATCGCTTGTACATCACCTGTGGTTACTGTACCTACTGTTACTATTGAATTATCACCAGCATATGTTCCACCAGCAACAGTTGCCAATGTTGAATTAAATGCTTGTACATCTGAACCAATTTCAACTCCTAAGTTAGTTCTTGCAGTTGAAGCATTTGTTAAATCACTTAAGTTTTGGTCTTTTTGTAGTTTTCCACCTACTGTTGTTGTTAATGCAACTACATCACTATCCCCATTTGCAATACTTGCAGAAATTTCTAATAATGTATCAAACGCTGCGGGTGCACCACCTAATAAATCAGATACTTCTCTTTGTACATACGCAGTTGTTGCGATTTTAGTTGAGTTATCGTTATCAGCTTGTGTTGGTGCAGTTGGATTACCAGTTAATGCTGGTGAAGCAATATCAGCTTTGGTATCAATTTCTGTTTGTTGAGCAGTTGATACTGGTTTGTTAGCATCAGAAGTATTATCTACATTTCCTAATCCTAAATCACTTGGTGTTAAATCTCTTGTTGAAATACTACCATTTGCATCTGTTACTAATCCACTTGTATTTGTTGTTATGTTAAGGTCTAAATCTGATATTACAGTTGCTCCACTTAATGCAGTTGTATCAATATCTATATCATCACCAGCTAAGTTAGTTGGTAATGCATAATTGTTTGCCGATGCAGCAATTCCATCTAGTTTATCTTTTAATACAGTTGTAAAATCATTTTCTGTTTGTGATGTAACTGAGAAATCTAATGAATTACCAGTATCATCATAAGTAACACTAATACCACTTTCGGTATTACCACTTACCATTCCACCTACTATATCTTGAACTTCTTCAGTAGTTAATTCATTATCAGTAGTAGAAAATCCTAATGCTGTAATTTGAGCAGAACCAGATATTACTCCAGCTCTATTAAGAGTTGCAACACCACCGGCAGCAACACTAACATCTCCACTTACATTTGCAAATATTGAATCTTCTATGTTTGAGAATGTTATTTTCTTTTCAGTTCCAGCATCACTAATAAGAAATGTATCAGATTGTTCGACTGAAGCACCACCAACGGCATCTAAAATATCAATGTTAAAACCACTTGCGGCTACACCAGTTAAACTTGAACCATCTCCAACAAATGAACCTGTGAATGAACCAGAATAATTAACAGCTGGTTGTATTCCTTGGTCAACTCCACTTGAGTTTAAGGTTATGGTTTCAAGAGTACCATTCTGTACTTGAAAGGTTATTAAATTGCCATTCTCATCTGATGGGAATTGTAATGAACCTGATATCTTGGGATTATGTATAATCATGTTATTTTTTCCTTATTAATTTTCTTATTATAAATATTGTCTTTTAATTAAAATGTTTCTCCATCAACGGTTGATATAACAGTTGCATTACCTGTTCCTGTAACATCACCTGTTAGAGTTATTTGTGCTGAACCACTAAATACACCAGCTTCGTTTATTTCATCTAATACTCTTGCATCAAATCCACTAATATTTTCTACTTCGATTGAACCACTAACAATGTGACCACCTTTAGCAACTACTACATAACCACTTTCAGGTGCAGGAAATGTAATTAATATATTATCATCATCAATTATTAACACACTTTCTGGAATTATTTGATAATTTGTAGAATCGTATGCTTGAATTATTGCATTTGGTGTAGATAAATTATGGTCTACACTCCAAGATACTGAATTGGTAAATTGCTTTTTTACAGTTGCGTTTTGAGATACTGTTATATTTGTTAATCGTGAACCATCTCCTACGAATGCAGATGCAGTAATAGAACCTGTGATGTTTAGTGAACCACTTAAAGTTCCATCATGGTCAAGTGTTACTAATTCTTTTACATTATCACCAGCAGAACCACTTTTACGAAGAAACACTTTTCCATCCGTTACATTCATTGCCAATTCACCAATTGCTAAATCAGATGTTGTTGGCTTACTACCAGCTGCAATACTTCTTTTAAGTTTAATTATTTGTGCCATTCGTTTGCTTTCCTAGTTTTTTTCTTTTAATTTAGTTACTTCACTTGATAACTCTTTGATACCTTCAATTAATAGTGATATTAATTTATCATATTTTACGGCTTTATAACCATCATCACGAGTATCTACAAGTTCTGGTAATATTTTTTCAATTTCCTGAGCAATTACACCGTAATCGTTGCCTTTATAAATATCTTGTTTTTCCTCATTCCAACTAAAACTGTTACCAGAAATTGAATTTATTTTTTCTATTGGGTTTTTAATCGGTTGAATATTATTTTTTAATCTTTCATCTGATGATGCGTATGCTACAACATCACCACCTACATTCAATGTTCCACCAATACCTACACCACCAGTCACTATAACTGCTCCTTCAGTTTTACTTGTTGATGCAGTTGTGTCAGAGAATGTTTTAGCTCCACTAAATGTTTGTGTTCCACTTAGGTGTGCAGTATCAGAATCTAAATAAGCCGATGCGATTACACTACCATTCCATGTACCACTCGTAATTGTACCAAGAGTATCTACATTAGTTGAACCTTGGTAACCATCCTTCAATCCATCAGGTGTTACTGCTCTTGTTGCATCAGTACCAGTAGTTGTTTCAGCAGTAGTTGCTAATTCTACAATACCTTTGACTGTTACACTTGCATCTGATTCATCACCTGTGTTGGTTCCACTTTGTCCATTTAAGTAAGTTTGATTAATTGCAGTACCTTCCCATACACCTGTTCCGATTGTTCCTAATGTTGTAATTGCATTATCACCAGTATAAGTACTATCGGCAACAGCAGCTAGTGTTGCGTTATAGGCTTGTACATCTGTTCCAATTTCAACTCCTAAGTTTGTTCTTGCAGTTGATGCATCTGCTAAATCTGATAAGTTAGATGCCTTTGCTAATTTTGTTCCTACTTCTGTTACTAAACTTGCAAGTGAACCAGAATCATCTGCTAAAGAAGCAGAAAGTTCACCCAAAGTATCTAATGTAGAACCTGCACTACCAATAACTGTTTCTATTCTATCTTGAACAAACGCAGTTGTTGCAATTTTAGTAGAATCATCACTACCAGCTTGAGTTGGTGCGGTTGGATTGGATGTTAGAGCAGCTGATGTAAACATAGTTGCTTTAGATTCGTTTGTTACATTTCCTAATCCAACATCAGTTGCAGTTGTTGCTTGTGCTCTTAAACTTGCATATGTTCCACTTTGTGAGAACGCTTCAACATCAGAAATATCCGATGAGGATATGGATAAGAACGATTTTACATCTGAAGCTGAACCACTAACAACTTCTTCTGCAGTTAATTTTGTTTTTACTCTTGCATCAGTATAATAAAGATTTGAAGAACCTTCTGATAAATCATTGGTATCTGATGAACTTTCATCTATAAGTTTTATCCAATTACCACCATGTGCATAATATCCTTTGCCAGTTCCATGAACATGAGCAAACATACCATGATATGTACTTGCGGTTGGTAAATCTCCTTCAGTTGAATAAACATTCCCAAAGAGAACTTTATTACCACCCATATCTAAATCACCATTGGTAACAAAATCAATTACTTGAGATGACCCACTTATTACTGTTTCTGCATCTAATTTTGTTTTTACTTTTGCATCACTATATTGATTAATACTAGAGTAGTTTGTAGTTGAAGCAACATCTACTTGAGATGAACCACTTATTACTCCACCTTTAAGATTTGCAGTAATTACATTACCTGCTCTAATTAAATCAACTTGAGTAGTATCATTAAAAGTAAGTGGATTTTCATGAGCCTCTCCCTCTAAAGTATCGATTCTTCCTTCATGGTCCGAAGAAGATGCAAATAATTCTGTTATATCTATATCGTTTGATGAAGTATATGAGTTTAAAGATATTAGATTAGTTACTACACCCTCGTTAAAGTGTACTGAACCAGTATCTAATGATAAACTTCTATTTGTATCAATAGTACCACCACCAGTTAAACCCTTACCACTACCAATTGTAATACTTGAGTGGTCAATATGTTCGTTTGCTACAAAGTTTGTAGTTGAATCGTGGTCTATTTGTGATGAACCACTAATTACACCTTCTGAATCTAATTTAGTTTTTACATTAGCATCAGTATAGTGAGATAAATCAGAAATCTGAGATTCTGTTATTGTTATTTGAGATGAACCACTAATTACACCATCTGCATCTAATTTAAGTTTTACCTTTGAATCAGAATATTGATTTATTGAAGAATAATTAGTTGTTGCAGTTACATCAACTTGTGATGAACCACTAATTATACCTTCTCCAAGTTCGTTATTATATCGTAAATCTAAATCACTATAAAGTTGAGATGAACCACTAATTACTCCATCTGCATCTAATTTAAGTTTTACATCTGAATCAGTATAATGGTCTAAATCACTTATTTGTGATTCTGTTATTGTTATTTGCGATGAACCACTAACAGTACCAGTTGGTAAATGTTCAATTACTTGTTGAGAACCTGAAACTGTTCCTGTAGGTGCTCCAGCTGCTGAAACTCCACCTAAGAAGTGAGCTGAACCTGTATCTATTGTAAGAGTTGCAGAACCAGTCTGTGCTCCTCCACTTAAACCATTACCTGCAACTACTTCTGTAATATCACCTGCACCGGCTTCTATAAATTGAGCATCTACATAATTTTTAACTGCCTGTGCAGTACCAATTACTTGTGAGTTACCATCATCAATAGAATTTGAATAATGTAAAAAAGCACTTGTACCTAAATCTCGTTTACCTATTAGGTTTGATGAACTTACAAATAAAGCACTAAATTGACTACCAGCTATTTCTGAAAGTGAACTTAATGATAATGCATTGAACGATGGTGAATCTGTTATTTGTAATCCACTATCTACATCAGAATTTACTCCATTAATTGTTGCTCGAATCGTTCCTTGTGATGGAGAACTAAATGCAGAACTACTTAGTACACTATCTCCTAGTTTTGATAGGAAAGTATTACTTAGTTGTTCAGAACCAGATACAACACCACCTTTTAAGTTTGCTGATAGAGTATCATCGGTTAAAATCATATCTATATTCGCACTATCTGATACTGCTAAGTTTGTATCACTCGATATATCAACAGTTTTTAAATAAGAACCACTATCTGCTTCAATTGCTGATAATCTTTGGTCTTGAACTGATTGTTCAGTAGTAATAGAACCAGTTTCAGTTGAAAGTTGGTCTAATCTTGTATTCTGAGTTGTATTTATTGTATCGTTTGAAGATGTATATGAATTTAAAGAATTTAATATTTCTAATGTTTGAGAGGAACCACTAATTACTCCTCTATCATCAAGTGATTCACTAAATCTTGTTTCTGTCCAATAAAGATTACCACCCTCATCTAAATGAGTAGTTGTTGCAGTTCCTAAGAATGAACCACTATGAGCAACCTCATCAGTCATTTTCTGTTTTACATTTTCATCAAAGTTTGTAATTGAATCAGCATTTACTTGCGATGAACCACTTACAATACCACTTGGTATTGATGAAACACTATTATATACTATTTGAGATGAACCACTTACAATACCACTTGGTATTGATGTAATGTTTGAATAACCAACAGATGCTGCAGTTACTCCAGTTAATTCTGAACCATCTCCTTTAAATCCTACTGATGAACTTACTTTTGCATCTAATACGAAAGAAGTTGTGTTATGGTCCCATTTTAATGATTTATTTGCTCCTGCTATTTCAATACCAGCACCATCTGATGCTGCAGAATCTGCAGAACCACTTGCAACTGTAATTAATTTATCTTCAATACTTAATTCTGTTGAAGAAATTTCAACTGCAGAACCTAATACTGTTAAATTACCAGTTACTTGAACATCACCTGTAAAATCTCCATCTGCAAAAGTTACATTATCCGATGTTGATAATCCTTGATTAATTCCATCAAGTGTGGATTTGTTTGAATGTGTATGTGTATCAGATTCTAATGAATCTAATCTACTATCTATTGATGTAGAAAGAGGTCCTTCAATTGTATCTAATCTACTATCTATTGAAGATGAGAATCCATTAAAGTTTTCATTTGATGATGAAAGAATTGTACTTCCACCTAATATTTGGATTGAACCAGATACAACACCACCCTTTAAGTTTGCTGATAGAGTATCATCAGTTAAAATCATATCAACTTGTGAAGTATCACTTACAGCTAAATTTGTATCAGTTGAAATATCAACAGTTTTTAAATAAGAACCACTATCTGCTTCAATAGCACCTAATCGTTGGTCTTGAACTGATTGTTCTGATGTGATAGAACCTGTTTCAGTTGAAAGTTGGTCTAATCTTGAATCTTGTATTCCTTGTTCAGTAGTAATAGAACCAGTTTCAGTTGAAAGTTGGTCTAATCTAGAATTTTGTATTGATTGGGTTGTATTGTTTGAACCAGTATAAGTGTTTAGTGAACTTATATCTGTATGTGATAAATCCGAAATTTGAGATTCGGTAATTGTTATTTGTGATGAACCACTAACGATGCCACTTGGTATGTTTGAAAGTCCTACATAAGAAACTTGTGATGAACCTGATACAATATTACTTGGTATGTTTGAAAGTCCTACATAAGAAACTTGTGATGAACCACTAATTACTGTTTCAGTATCTAATTTTGCTTTTACATTTGAATCAAAGTTTGTAATTGAATCTGCATTTACTTGTGATGACCCACTAAATACATTATCACCACCTATTTCTAAAAAAGAACCTGTTAATTGGTCTGAACCTGATAAAACTCCTGTTCCATCTAATGATAAATTATCAAATGATGCAGAAACCGCAAAAATCTTTTTCCATTTTTTTGTGCTAGAACCTATATCGTAAAGTGCTGATGCAGATGGGATTAAATCAGAATCAAATTGTCCTGATACTGTTATATTATCTTGAATTTCGTTTCCTAAAATAATATTACCACCAATTGTTAAGTCATTGGTAACTGATATGTTTGATGCAGTGATATCGCCAGTAAAATTAATGTCACCAGTATTCGAACCAAGTTTTACTAAAGTAATACTTGATGACCCATCTCCTATATGTAAGGTATCACTATCTGTTTTAAAGAACGGTTCTGATTCTACTAATGAAGGTATTGTCGTACCTCTTCTAAATTTTAATGTATAAACTGCCATTTAATTATGTTATCTTTTTTATATTACTAATAAATATAATGCATTAGGATTTTGGGTATTTATTATACTATCATCCACCTATATAAATATAAAAAAATAAAAAGTATAAAAAAAATCCCCCAAGTTACCAAGGGGGATTGATTTATTAAGGTATATTCCTATTAGAATGTACCACCATCTATCTCGTTTGAAGCAACGAATGATGAACCATTCCATTGAATTACATCACCTGCAGTTGCAGCTGATACCGATTCAAGAGATTTGTTTGAATCAAAGTAAACAAATGAGTTAGCAGTTGCAGCATTAATTCTTAATTCTGCAGTTCCACTTACTGTTACATTTGTACCATCATCAGTAATCAATGAATCAACTAATAATCCATTAGAATCAGCTTTAAGTACTGTATTAGAAGTAGGAGAAGCGTTTAATAAAGCAATTTCCTTTTCACTTCCAAGTGCACCAGCCATCCAATTATCAGCAGATGCATCCCATAGTAAAGAACCACTTACAGTTCCACTACCATCAACATCAGAAACTAAAAGACCAGCATCACCAGCATTTCTAGCATAGTTTAATTCAATAATTCTATCACCAATTGTTACTTGAGTTGAATCAACCGTAGTTGTTGTACCTTCAACTGTAAGATTACCAGCAACCGTAAGGTTATTTCCAATTGATACATCATCTGGTAAACCAATAGTTACAGTTACATCGTTACCAACTTTTGCAGTTGCAACTTCGATTTCATTAGCAGTACCAACGATATCTAAATCATCAGCTAATAAATCAACATCAGCAGTATTAACTGTTAAGTTAGTTGCTAATCCTGTCAATCCACTACCATCTCCTACGAAAGAACCAGTAAATGTAGAATCTCCGGCAACATTACCGAAATCATCACCACTAACTCTACCAGTACCGAAATCGGTTGCTTGGTTAGAAAGTGCTGATACTACATTAGATGAAGTAGCAGATACTTTAGCAGTATTCGCAGTAATTGCAGATGCTTGTGCTCCACTTATAGTTGTTGTTGAACTTGCTAAATAATCAGTAGTATCAAATGCTTTTACATCTGCTAAGTTAGTTACTTCTGAATCCATTAAGGCTCCAGCAGCAGTTACATTAGTAGCATCAGTTACATCAGCACCAGCTTCAATACCATCTAATTTATCGTGATGAGTTGTACTCATTAAACCTGCAATAGCATCTGTTGCTTCACCAATAACAACATTATCACCATCTGATGAATTAATTGTTATTTGTCCTGTTGCAGTTGTTGATGATAAGTTAGTAGATACGTTAGATACCTTAGCGTTATTTGCAGTATGTTCATCAAATATTGTTTTTGACATTACACCCGATACACTTGTTGTAGCAACAGGTATAACTGCATTAGTACCATCTGAAGAAACTATTGTTCTAGCATCAGTTGTACCTGTTATAGATAAATCTGTACTTACGTTTGTTACTTTAGCAGTATTCGCAGTAATTGCAGATGCTTGAGCTCCACTAATAGTTGTAGTATCACCCGCAAGTGCAGTAGAACTTGAAGTTCCCAATTGTAAAGTTGTTACTGAACCACCAAGTGAAATAGCTGAACCATCTATTGTTATAGAAGAGTTTGCTAATTTATTATTTGCAATTGAACCAGCTAATTTATCGTTAGATATAGAACCAGCTAATTTATCATTTGATATTGAACCAGCCAATTGTGAATTTGTAATTCCTGATACTTGTGCAGAACCAGAGAATACTCCATCACCATTTGCAACTAATACTTTAGATTCTGAACCACTTGCTCCAGCAATCCATTGGTTAGTTGTACCATTCCATAATAATGAACCACTTGCAGGGCCATTTGAATCATGTACTTCTAAACCACCAAGTGCTGCTCCACTACCATTAAGAGCTAAAATGTTATCTCCTAATACAACAGTAGTTGAATCAACTGATGTAGTTGTTCCTTGTACTTCTAAATTACCAACAACTGTTAAATCGTTTCCGATTGTTACATCATCAGGTAAACTTAATGTTACTTTTACATCATTACCAACTTTAGTTACTGCAGTTGCGATTTCATTTGCAGTTCCTAAGAATTGTAAATCATCTGCAATTAAATCTACGTTTTGAGTTCCACTATCACCATCAACAGTTAAGTTAGTTGCTAATCCAGTTAAACCACTACCATCTCCAACAAATGAACCTGTAAATGTAGATGTTCCAGCTGAATCACCAAAATCATCACCACTAACTCTACCAGTACCGAAATCGGTTGCTTGGTTAGAAAGTGCTGATACTACATTAGATGAAGTAGCAGATACTTTAGCAGTATTCGCAGTAATTGCTGATGCTTGACCACTAGTAATTCCAGTTTTAGCAGTGTTAGCATCTATTTCATCAAATAATCCTGGTGATAATAAACCAGAAACCGATGTTGTTGCTATTGGTATGATTGCATTAGTACCATCTGAAGATTCTATCGTTCTAGCTCCAGATGTACCACTAATACTTAAATCAGTTGATACGTTTGTTACTTTAGCAGTATTCGCAGTAATTGCTGATGCTTGTCCACCAGTTATAGTAGTAGTATCTCCAGCAAGTGCAGTTGATGAACTTGTACCTAATTGTAAAGTTGTTACTGAACCTCCTAATGAGATAGCAGAACCATCTATTGTTATACTTGAGTTTGCTAAATTAGCATTTGCAATTGCAGTACCATTCCATACACCGGCAGTAATTGTACCTAATGTTGTTATTGAACTTGCTCCTGTAAATCCTGTTTTATCAGCAGATTGTAATACTACTTGTGAGGAACCAGATACAATACCTGTTCCACCTGTTTGAGGAGATGCTTTAACTTCGACGTTTCCACCTTTGTTTAAGATATATAATTTTTCATCATCTGTATCGAAGAAGGGAATACCATCAACATGAGTGTTGTAGTCTGTTCCACTTAAATTCGGTACGGTTGTTCCTTGTAATATTTTGTTTACAGGACTCGCCGTTGAACCATCGATACCAACAAATACTAAATCAGCTCCATTGGCAATCGTTCCAAGACCACTTGAACCAGTAACAACTAACAGTTCACCTGCTCTTGTTGTTGCATCTTTCAGGCCTTCGAGATTACCTCTTCTGTGCTTAATAATTTGTGCCATTTTTAATTTTTTCCTTTTTTTGTTAAAATGTTAATTTAAAATAATTTTTTGTTAAATAACCTTTATTGAATTTTATTTATGTAACCATTTGTTCAACGGGAATATTCCCATAATTAAAACACTATATAGTGTTTGTTACTTTTATAAATATGATGAGAATTTTTAATACTAAAAAGTTTCTCCATCTATTTCTACTTTTTGAACTCCACTCACAAAATGAGCAGAACCTGTACTTACGTTTATACCACTTGAATTTAAAACAATTCCATCACCTGGGTCTAATTCTAATACAACATTACCACTTGATGCACCGCCTGTAATTCCTTCATCAGATGTGAATACTGCGGTAATATCTCCACCACCTCCTCCACCTCCTCCTTCAAGAGAAGATAGGTCTATTGACATAGATGTTTGAGGAGAACCTACTAAGTTTTGTCCGAAGAAAGTAAGAACCGATGTTCCAGTATCAAATGATGCTGAAGTAAATGAACCACTATCGAAAGAAAATTGAGAAAAAGATACTGTATCTTCGAATGTACTTACATAATCTGCTAAAGTTACATTAGCTTTATATAAAGAACCACTATCTTCTACATAAACGATTTGTCCATCTGAAAAATGATTTACAGATGTTGAATTCATTACAGTAGAGGTATAAATCTTAAATGCACCCTTAATTCTCTGAATATCAGCGAATACATCATTCGCTGCTATTGCTGCTGAATTTAACTGTAATTTTGAACTAACACTAATTGGCATTTTATTTTTCTTTCTTTTATATCCTTATTTTATAAATATTAAAAATCTCCAAGTGAACCACTACTTGCAATTACTTTTAATCTCATTGTTGTTGCTGAGTTCTGTCCTACTGTTCCTATTACATTCCACTCATCAAACCCATCTTTTGTTGAATCTAACACAATAGATTGTATTACTGTTGGTGAAGCTCCTAAAGGTGCACTCGTTCCATCTGCATATTCTACTAAAACATACTCTCCAGTCGTACTTCCACCAAATCCATCTGTCATAGATGTAGGTACACCTAACATTGATGAACCACTTGGGAAAACTATAATTGTTTGTACTCCACCTGCCCAACTCATAGCTCCAGCTGATGCAGATATTGCTGTATTTAAATCAGAACCACTTACTGTTGCTGCTAATGTTGCAGTTTTTCCACCTGCTAATGAAATACTTGTACTTCCTATATCACCTGCTTTAAATTTATA
>Ga0228669_1000667_pt1 | contig 16953 bp, 9 predicted proteins | sample 84DmetaG_FD_182700 | JGI IMG/M metagenome (GOLD analysis project Ga0228669, IMG submission 182700) | Seawater microbial communities from Monterey Bay, California, United States - 84D | ecosystem: Environmental > Aquatic > Marine > Coastal | place: USA: California | collected 2016-10-11 | reverse complement strand
CTGTTTTACGTGGTGATATAGCTCAGCAAGCTATGAATGAAGATTGTTTAGCTTGTGATGGCTAAAGGCTAAAAGTTATGACTTTTTTATACATATAATAATTAATATGTATAAATAATTAAATAATTTATATATATTAAAAAAAGGGGTCTCATAATGAGGCCCCTTTCTTTTATAGGAATTGCAGGTATGGTACGCCTGATAATTTTTATTCCTATTTATACTTTTTTGCAATATTTTTATAATAAGCTCTAGAAGCTTTTAAACTACCGTGTTTTTTAATGGCATTTTTCTTATAGCTACTAGCTTTTTTAAAGTCATACCCTGGAGTTACAGAATTTCCTCCATCATCTTGAATAAATTCATGAGTCATACCTGTTGCGGCATTATAGTTTCTAGTAAATTTATTTGGATCTTTTTTAGGTTTAGGATCTTTGTTTTGAAAAGGAGATTGTTTAGTTAAATATTGTGCACAGTGTTTTGATGTAAATGGTTTCATTTTTATTAGTTGTTTTTGGTTTATATTTGCTATTATTATTTACTTTTATGATACATTACTAGATGAAGATCTTCTTCTACCCATACCAACCTTCTTTTTAGCTTTTATAACTTTTTGTTTTTCTTCTGGACTCATATTGCTCCAGGTTTTTGGAGATTTAGAGTTTACTTTTTTCGAAGGTCTACAAACTTTAGTATTCTTATTTTTAGACGATCCGCATGGATTTCCTTTTTCATCTTTCCACTCTTCCTTAAACCATCGTTTTAAAGAAGCTCCTTTTTCTGTTTTTCTAACGAACAACGGTGATTGTCTCATTATTTCTTACCTTTATTTTTTCTACACTTAGCAATCATACCACTAGCATAAGCTGAAGGAAATACTTTGTGTGCTTTTTTAGCCTTGTAATAACAGTCGTCTTTTAATTGAAATGGTGTTCCTTTTGTTAGTTTCATAATTTTATTTTTAATAAGTCCATAATACGTTTTGTGCTTTATCTTTATCTATATCAACGTGAATAAAAGTTTTAGCAATACCAATTCTTTTAAATCCAACTTCTTTTAATATACCTGTTAATTTAAATCTGTCAGTAGAGTTATTACATGCAATATCAACTGCTAAACCTTTTGTGTGAGATGATTCAGGTGTACCTCCTACTTTAGCATTATGCTCTATAGTTCTGTAGCCTGAATTAATAACAATAGATTTACCATACTTTTTCCTAACAATATCAAGCATGTTAAGTAACTCTTCATTCATTAATTGACCACTACCTTGAACATCTGGTGAGTCAAACTCTTCGTGCGTAAAGTATTTTAATTTCATATATATAAATGTTAATTTAGTACTCTTCTCTTACTGCTTTTTCCTCTTACGTTCTTTCTACTTTTGGATTTTTTAGATTTTTTAATACCTAACTGCCATTCAGACCATCCAGCTAGTAAAGCTACTCTCTGCGCTACAGATATATTTTCTTGAGTAGATGCTGTTACATTATTTATTTTCTTAACAACTCTATCTAGAGGTACGTTTGTCGTAGCTGATATAACATTAGCTCCCGCTAAGTAAGCCGGGTTGTCTAAACTAAAACCTTTTTCTTTTATTTCTTTTTCATCCCAAGAAAAAGACCTACCAGCGGCTTTTAATTTACTTATTTTAGAAGATATTGGTGGTGATAATTTTAATAACTCTGAAGCAGCATTTTCGTACTTAGGATTATCTTTAGCACTCTCTTTAGCTAGTTTTATACCAGCGTTTTTAATCACAGTAAAAACCGCTCCACCTATACCCGTACCTCTAAGTATTGAATCAAGCATACCGTTTGCGATACCAACTACTTTCTTTTCGTCTTCTTCTTCATCTTCTCCAAATGTTATAGCAAATAAAGCTTGCTGCAACGCATTAAATATTAAGTTTTGTGCTACACCATAATATATAATCTTAGATATATTTGTTTTAGCATCACCTCGACCATTCTTGAGATCACTAGCGGCTTTTTTAATTAATCTAGCATATTGCGCTGGTGTGTTAGCGAAAGCTAGTATAATACGCCCTAATGGACCCGCTTGTTGTTGACTTATTCTATCAGGTCTACTTGACTGTTGAGATTCTTCTGCTATCTCTCTAAAGTCTCTTAAAGCTTCTCTTTCAGCTGCCATACTGCTTTTACCTTGTTTCATAAGAGATTTAACTCTATTTCTATAAAAAGTTGCACCACCAGATGCAATAGCAAAACTATCGGCTATTTGGGTTGGCGTAAATCCTAATTTTAATAATTTGTTTATAACACCTCTAACACCTCTTTCTTTAGCTATATCAGCAATATCAGCTTCATTAACATTCATCTTTAATCCATCACGTCTCTCGATTAAGAACTCAGAGTTAAATAGTTTTTTGAAGTCTGTCCAATATTGTTTTTGATTAGCAAAAGCTTTACCTGCGGCTAGTATGTTATTGTCTCCAAAATTTATAAAGTTTACAGCAGACAATGTCTGTAAGACAGCTGATCTAGTATTGAAGAACATTATAGCACCAATACTACCTGTTAACCAGTCAGTTACTCTAGTTGTTAAAGAATCTACACCTGTAGATCTATTTCTACCAGTCTTCATTCTTTTTAATATATTCTCCATAGCCATACGATACTGCTTACCGTATATAGCCTCTAGTTTATTTAAGTTTTTCTCTGAAAATATAATATCAACATTTTGTTGCCAAAGCTCTAAGTACTTTTTTCTTTTGTTTGTATTTAAAGTTTCTAATAAATCAGTTGTTATAGTACCGGTATTCCAAGATTCAGTAGGTGATATATAACCAGTACCTTTGTTAAGTTTCATTATTTCTGTACCAAATACTTTTAGATCTGGGTTTGAGTCAACGTATTTAACTAAACTATCTATATCACTCTTGTCTAAACCAGGAACATCTTTACCTATTTGATTCCATATCCAAACACGAACAGCTTGCTCTTTAGTGAAAGAATCTCCAGGTATCTTCTTTTTTAAATCTTTTGGAACTATTTTAAGTTTCTTTTTTAACTCTCTAAAATCCCTACCTAAAGCATTTCTATCTCTAGATATGTTTTCCATAGCTCTAGCAAATGGGTTTAGTAAAGTTTTCTTGTACCAAGCCATCTGAGCATCTCCAATTTTACCTTTACCCAATGTAGCGTACAATAAACCTACAAAATCTTCAGCGGATGGTGGTATAAAGAAATTAAACCTTCCTTTGCTAGCTCCAACAGTCTCTGCTTTTACTCGTTGATATTCTTTATCAGATGCTATGCCAGACTTTTTCTCTAATATATCGTTAAAATCTTTATCTAAATTTTGACCATTACTAAACTGTATACCAGCCTCTGTTTGCTTATCATCTAAGCTTTTCATTTCATCTAAAACTTGGTCCATAGTAAAATCACCCTTTAGTCTTTTAGACTTAGGTAGCATGTCATTATTAGATTTAGACGCTTGAAGTGTAGATTTATATAATGATTTTCTCTCTTTTGATATATTTTTACCTCTATTATCTATACTAAACTCTTCACTAAAAGTTTCGCCTTTTATATTTAATATTTTATCTGGATCTATACCATTATCAATACTAGCAACTTTTTCGTTAAAATACCTATCATACCAATTATTCCAATTTTTAGGCATATTCAAAGCATAGCCAGCTTTGTTTAATTTACTATTACTAGACTCGCTTATAGCTATTATCTTGTAGTTTTGTTTTACTTTATTTAATTCTGATTTAAAGTCTTTATCTTGATCTAGTATAGACTCCATTAAAGTTAAATAAGACAACTGAGATTGCATAGCATGCTCGTAATATAATTTTCCAGCATTTACCTGGTAACCTATTATAGGAGCTCCCATTCTATGAGGGTTGGTAGCTTCGTTTATTGAATTTTCTAAAAAATACATAATAGGAACAGCCATGTTTCTGTCACTTGTTACTGCGTCGTTTATATCATTCCACATTTTATCAAAAACTTCAGAGTTTCTTTTATTGTATTTATCTACTTTTCCGCTTTTTAAAGATTTTTTAAATTTTTCAACAGTATTACCTATAGCTGAAGAAGGTTTGGTTCTACCAACACTAACTCTTTTTGGTAAATTAAGCTTAGATAACTCGCTTCTTAAATAGTTGGATATAATCTTATTACCACCAAGTGATTTTGATCTAAATTGAAGCACTGTTCTATTTAATAATTTGTAATCTTCAGAGTTGAAAATATTAACTAATGGTTTAACCATATTTTTAATATAATTATCTACATCTTGTTTAGTTCTTATCTCTGTGTAATTTAATTCATATTTATTTAATAAATCTTTACTTGACTTACTAAACTGAATATCAGATTTACCTGCCTGTATGTTCTGCTTTTGTACGTCGGTGACATTATCTAACTGCCTTACCTCTGTATTAGTAGCTAGTTTACCGAACAGCATTGTTATAGCTTTAAGTCTTTGACCTATTTTTCTGTCATACTTATTAGCTTCACCTTTCTTAATACCTAGGTCTTCTAAAAACTGCTCGTATGTAAGATCTTTTTTAAGTTCTTTAATAACAACTTGAGATGTAACACCTTTACTTCTTTTACCGGTAGCTTCGTAAAAAGCTTTCATTAAGCTTGTAGGTATCTTTAAGCCTGTACCTTTAACACTCTTATAAGCTTGGGCATCTACAGTGGCTAACTCAGGAGCTACGTTGTTTGGTGGCATTAACTTAAACAAGTCAGGACCCATAGACTTTATTATGTCTTGTATTTTACTTGACTCTGATTTTATAATCATACCAACCTTAGCTTCAGGGTAGTATTTTTTAATACTTTCTATATTCTTATTATCTACTACAACGTCTTTAAAAGCTAAGTTATCTGCAGGATCTGTAACTTTTAATACGGGTATATCAAATATTTCTGCAGTAACTTCAGCTGCTAAATCTTTTAAATTACCAAAAGTAGATCCGTCTATAGTTGCTTTACCAGATTCAACCATACTTTTAACAGCATCCCTGTATTTTTTCTGTAAACCTAAATCTCTTATTAATTCTATAGGTTTTATCTTTCTAGACGGTTTTTTAGTAGTTTCTACAGACTTTGTATCTGTTGTCGATGCAACTTCAGCTACTGAACCTACTTCACCAGCTTTAACATCTAGACTTTTATCTGCTATTTTTCTAAACTTCTCGTAAGTTTGTTGAGCTTTTGGAGCTATATTATTATACACCCAAGTAGAAAACTTAGATTCATCTGGTTTATAAGATTCAATTATCTTAGGTAAAAATTGTCTAAGATAATCTCTTACTTCGGTTCTATCTAAATCTCCTTTTCTAGTGTCATATTTTATAGCTTTTAAAGCCATCGTATCGAAAGACTCTACTAATTCAGACTCTGCAGCTGCTTTATCTTTTCTAGTAGTTTCTTTTGATTTTATAGTCTCAACTAAAGCCTCGTTATCATAAGTCTTTTTAGTAGTTTCTTCTTTTTCTGCTTTTTCTTTTTTAACTACAGGTTTTTTTACAGGTGCTTTTTTAGCTTGTATTATTTTATATTGCAGGTTAGATCTTAAAGCATCAAACTCGTCTGGATCATATTCAAACTCGTTTTCATCTAGTGTTTCAAGCTCTTGCTCTAAAGACTGAATTTTCTCTTGATTAACATTAGAAAAATCTGATTGTTTTGTTTTAGAAAAATCAGTAGTTACACCTAACTTAGGAGCAACAAACTGCTTAATGTCTTTGCTTATAGCGCCTTTTTCCGCAGACTTACTATACTCTCGCATAAAGTTGTAAACATCTTTACCGGTGTCAAAATTTAGTTTGCTAAAACCTAGTGATCTAAATAAAGGCATTAACATGTCACCTATCTTGGTAAATAAAGTTTCATTATATTTTATCTCTTTATCAGCAATAGCGTCAGAAAAAACAGTTAGGTATTCTTTATTATAAGTATCTTTATTAACAATACCGGTTTCCTTATCTGTGTATCTAGCCTCCATCATGCGCTCCATGAAGTCTAATTGATCTTTAGATAACTGATTTTTAAACTTTTCAACTACAGCACCTTGTTGATCTGCATCACCTACAATTGCGTTTAGTATAGGGTGTAATGTTTCGTGAGCACCAACATTTAATTGATTTAATTCCACAAGTCTATCCTTGTTCATAAAAAACTCGCCATTAGCAAAAAACCCACCGCTGTTATCACTGTAATTAGTGTTGTTTATTTTATTTGTTTTTTCAGCTATTTTAGATTTATCTAATTTTTTATCTATATTGTTTATCTCAAGCTCTCTAGCTTTTTTATTAAAATCTTCAGGGCCTAGAGCAGTACTTTTTATACCAATACTAGCAGCATCCTTAGCAAAGCTTAATGTTTTTTCTTTTCTATCTTTTTTTATTTCTAGATCCTGCTCTTTATTTATAGCATCTAGTCTTTCTGATTGTGTACCTGTTAGGGCTTTGTCGTTTATTTCTTTTATTTGAGCTTCTAAGTCTGATTTTTCTTTTTGTAACTCAACAATTTTAATCTCTGCTTTTTCGCTAAGGTTTAACGATTTTACTTTATTTACAGTTCCTTGAGTCTTTATAAAATTCTTTTTTATAGCATCACCTTCCTCTTTTGTTATCTCAGCTCTTTTCACTTGAGCATCAACTTTTTCGTCTAGTATTTTTCTAGAGTTTTTTATTTTAGATATTTTAATTTCTGCATCATCAGTTTTAGTCTCTGGCTTAAAAACATCTACTATGTTTCCATACTCAGTTCTATTAATCTCTTTGTTAACTTTAATTCTATCTAGGTTTGTTTGAATATTCAAAGCTTGCTTACCTAAAGTTAAAGGAGCACTACCTAACCCAGCAACTGCTTCAAAACCAATTTCAGCAACATCCATTTCTTGGTCAGCAACATACCTTCCAGCTACTTCACCTAAACCACCACCAGCTATTTCAACACCACCGGTAACGCCAGCAGCAACCATAGGTGCTCTTTTAAATCCAGCAGTTGCTAGTTTACCACCAACACCTTTAGCTATTCCTAATGTAGCCATTTCAACAGCAGCGATAGCTACACCTCTATTTAAAGCTCTATTTTTTAAATCGGCTAGTTTTTCTGGATCTTGAAGTATTTTCTTTATTTTATCTGGATCTAAACCTCCTGCTTCTTCTTGAAGCAATTCAGCAAAAGTTAAACCAGTTTCCATAGCTCCCATAGTACCAGCCATACCACCAGCAACAGCTCCACCTAATGTAGATACTCCTGGTAAAGGTATTGCAGAACCAGCAACAGCTCCTGTAGCAGCAGCAGCAGCACCAGCTGCCCTAACTTCATCAGAGCGTAATGAGCTTATTTGATTAGAAATAGAACTAACTAGCATTGTAGATAGCGTTGAAGGATTGTTAACAACACCTTTTATGAAACCCCAAAAACCACCACCTTCTTCTTCATATATTCTATTAAAATCTTGCATCTCTGCAGATCCTAAGTTTTTTCTAGCTATTTCTTTGTTTTTGTTTACGAAGTTTAAAACATCTTCGTCAGTAGCTTTATCACCAAGCTTATATAACTCATATGATGGATCTACTAATTCACCTTGTCTCCAACCTTCTTTAGCCGCTGTAGCTATATCGCTAAAAAAATCAACAAAACCTGTAGCTGAAAAAAAGCTTTCATCTTCTTCTAAAACATCTCTTTCAGCTAAATCTTTTTGATATTCTTTAAATTCTTTTTCACTTACTGGCTCCCCGTTTATCACAAACGGATCCATTGATTGTGATTCCAAAGAAGTATCTACCGGCGCTAATTCCGTATCTTTTAGTGCAATTTCCCCTTCCTGCGACTCTGCAACTGCACTTGGTACATCGTCTGTCGGAAAATCTTCTGCAGAAGAAAAACCAAACTGTGTATTAAATTCATCTATAGATTTAGTGTACTCTCCGTTGTCGTTCAAGGCTTTGTAAAGTACTTTTGACTTTTCTTCGTTTCCAAATTGTTCTTTAAAATCTTCAAAAGACCCAGTATAATCACCGGCTTCAAATAAACTATTATATAATTCTTCCATGTAATTCTATTTAATACTATTTATTTTATAAGTTATCGTACTTACCACCATTCTTTTTGCTAAGTATTTTTCTAATAGCTTCTAGCTTAGCATTTTTCTCAGATGAACTTCCTTCACCAGCTTTTATCATAGCTTTAGCGTATTGCATCATGCCATCTTTAGTGTCTAAGTCTATAGTTCTTTCTAAGTCTTCAAATTCACCAGCTTTTTGACCTGACTTTGTTGTAGTAAATATTTTAACTTTACCCATACCACCTTCTTCTGCTGGATCTTCAAATATAGTGCTAGTAATTTCTTCTACGCCTTGACCAAAGTTAACAGCTGCGTTAGGCAGTTTTCTTTCTCTAGCGTATCTTCTTAAATCATCTACAATTAATTTTGCAGATTCTCTACTACTAGCAGCTTTTTTATCAAAAGACGTTGGTTTATAATCGCTAGGTTTAGTTGTTCCAAAGTTTTTACTTGTATTGAACTTAGCGTTAGTATCTACAACATAGTTTAAATAAGCTTCTTGAATTTTAACTAAATCAGGATCAGGTATTAAATTACCTTCTTTATCTCTTTGCTGGGACCAAGAGCTTTTTTGCTCCATCTCCATATTACCTTTAGACAATACATCATTGTAAAAGGTTATTGCTTCGTTTGTTGGTAACCCAACTATAACGGCATTAACGTCTTCTTTAGCTTGCTTTTTAATGTATTCTTTATCTGGAAGTCTAGTGTAATAAATTGTCCCGTTTTCAGCTCTAAATTGTTTTGGCTCTGAGTTAGCATATACCATTGAAGTAACAGCATTTAAATCTAATTTATCTTCTAGTAATTTTTGAGTATCTGTTGTTTGTTTAGATAGGTTAGGTACGTAATCAGGTTGAGCTATACTACTCATGTCTTTGTTTATAATACTACCAATTAGTTTGTCGTCTTCGTTATAAACGTCTATGTATACAACTGGTCCATCAGGTCCAGACATATCATATCTAGCTTCTTTTCTACCAGGTGCGTCTTTAAAGCCATATAATATATCAAGTGCTTCTAAGTTCTCAGGTTTATTAGCTAAAGAAAAACCACCTTGATTACCCATAGGTATAGATCTTTTTTCTAAATATTCTTGCTGACCAGCCGAAGTATTTTGTAGTACGTCACCTATATGAGTACCTGCATATTGCATATTTCTTATAAAGTTCTTATCTTCTTGAGATCTTTCGTTTGCAGGTATTTTATATATAGAGTTAAGTATATCTATTTGTTCGTTTAAACCATTAAAGTTTATTGACTTATTTTTAGACTGAGCTTGATATATAGATTGAGCAGCTGCTTCAGATCTTTTCTCAGCTTCTCTAATCATTATTTCATTTTTCCTAGCTCTTTCTTTATTATCAGCTGATATTTTATTTGCTAATTTTTCAAATGAACTAGCTACAGACTGTTGCATTTGCCTAATGTACTGGCCTGATTGTCTATCTACAACCTGTTCTGGATTTCTATAACTCATGTTTTATTTTTTTTATTAACTTTCAAATGCTCCTCCTGCTACCGCTGATCCAAAAGTAGAAGCAAGTCCACCAATCATACCTGTCAAAGCACCTGTTCTATCAGCGCCTGCTTGTGCTTGTCTAGCTTCAGCTCCTGATATTTGAGCAGAAACTCTATCTAGTTGTTGCATCTCTCTTTCTTCTTTAGCTCCAAAAGTAAACGCAGCTCCTTGAGCTCTAGCTCCTTGAACTCTTTGTCCTTCACTTATTTGAATACCTTGCAGTCTTTGTTGCTCAGCCATTCTTTGATCTTGAAGTTGTTGCTCTCCTTGAGCCCTTAGTTTTTCGTTTTGAGCTTCTTGTGATTCTATACTAGCTGACACACCTCTTTTACTTGATAAAGCTGCTTGAGCTAATGCTGTTGCTCCACCAGCTCCAGCTCCAGTTGCTCTTATAGTGTCTAAAGTATTAGCTAATGATATATCAGCTTGCTCTATCTCCATTTCAGCCGCTTGAGTAGCTACACTCAGGTTAGCCATGTTGTTAGTTAATTGACTACTTAGGTCAGTAGCTAAACCAGCTAAACTTTTAACACCAGCGTAAGGGTCGGTTATAGGTTGTCTATTGTTTTCTAAATAATTTAACTTTCTATTAAGTTTTGCTTTTTCTCTTCTAGCTGCTCTTTCTCTTTTTTTAGCAGCTCCACCGCCGAATATACCGCTTAGTAATTGTATTCCTCCTGAAACCAATGAACCAACAGCCATAGCTGTTAAAGGTTCTGCCATTTGAACATTGCCTTGTCCAAAGAAAAATATTTCTAAAAATTCTATCATGTTGTTTGTTTTTTATCTTCCATAAGTTGCACCTACTGCAAATAATTCTTTTAATCCACCTGGATCCGTTGTAGCATCTGTTTTCATAGTTACTGTAGCATAGTAGGCTTTTATACCTGTACTGCTAGGCCCCATTATTACTTGTCCAGCTATAGGTGTAGGTGAATTGTTTGGTATCGCTGCTACATATCTGTTTTGTTTTCTATCAAATCCTGCTCTATATTGGACATTACCATCTAAGTAAGCGCCTTCATCATAGCTATATATTTTAGTATAAGCGTTAGAAGTACCAACATCTACTGTTGCCTGATTAACATTATTAGTCCAGTTGCCATTTAATTCGTCTGCACCGGTTTCATCAGAAACTAAAGATATAACTTCCCACCCATTGCTACCTTCGTAATTAATTGTTTTAAAAGTTTTTATAGAGGTAGGCTCTGGATTTAAAACAAACTTAACAGAAGCATCATTATTTACCCCGTAGAATTGACCTCTTGGTATAGGATTATTGCTATTATCAGTTAAAGAGTAATGCTTATATATAGAATCTAAATTAGTTGTATAAAATTGTCCCTGAGAGCCAAACATAAAACTAGGCTTATATGTGTAAAAACTATTCCATCCATTTATATTTTCACTAAATGACAATGTTTTATAGTCTCCATTTGATTGCTGTAAAGACATTGTATAACTTTTATTATATATATCATAACCGCCTATAATCTTACCTGTTGATGAAACTAAACCAGATTGATCTCTGAAAAAATCAACCATACCATAGTTAGATATTTCGGTTATTCCATCCATAGATAATCTAAGTACAGCATTTCTATTTCTGTCAGCAAAGTACTTTTGATAACCATAGACAGCAAAAGATTCAGGATTTGTAGATATACCAAATTCACCGGCATAGGCTATTATTTGACCTATAACTAATTTAGCAGATGTTGTTATAGCACCGCCTTCAGCAGAGTATATAGCGTCTTTATCTATTAAAGCTCTATTTACTTTTCTTTCTTGAAATATAATTAAATTAGTATCTTCAGCATAAAGCTTTTGTATACTACCATTAATAGGATCTACACTCCTAGTTATTTCTTCTGCAACACTAAACTCATTAGTTCTATTTATACCTGTTCTTGAATTTAATACACCTGAATATATTAATGAATTTGAAAGCCTTGATTGATTATCGTTATCTTCAACTAAATAAGCTTTAACCCCGTAATCAGTGGATGTATTATTGTAACCTCCCCTAATTCTAGATTCCTCAATATACCAGTCTTGATCAGCGTCTTCTACTTGAGGAGCTGACCATGGTAACGATGTAATAGTATTATCCACCAAATCTTCATAAGGTACATCAGATATCTTTTTAACCGCGTAAGCGTTAAAGTATGGTACTTCAAGTGTTATAGACATATTGTATTTATTACTTGTTTTTTAATTTTATTACGGTCCACAGCTGCTACCTGGGCCTTGCGAATATACAGCATCTCCAAATTTTACATGGAAAATTCCTGCATTAGTACTACCATTACAGTTAGCACCTGCCATTTTAGAAGCAATAACCCTGTATTCTCCAACAGCATCAAATTCCCAATAATCCTCAACAAAAGTAGGTCCGCTATTATCGATTGATATTCTTTTATATCCTATAGGTGATCCAAAAGTATTACCATTTGCTAATTGAGCTGTAGCCCAAGAAGAACTACTTGTTGCTCTGTATTGAACTAAATAATCAACATATACATCATCACTTAAAACTGTTTCTCTTTGTAAGTAAGGTTTTATATACATTTTACCTTGTGTTAAAGCACCTGTTGTTTTAGGGTTAAAAGTAGATCTGTATTTAGCATTATATATTTTATTTGGAGGGTATGCCGTATTAAATGGTGTCCCTGCATAAGTACCACTAACTTGCTCATTAGTTCCGTAAGCAAGGAATTGATATTCTATATTTTCATTACACTCAGCGTTCGTGCCTCCTTGTCTTCCCGCGCATATAGTTTGCGGTACCGGATCTGTACCAACAGTAAATGAAATAGTACACGTATTTGATAAGCCGAAGCCGTTAGCATCTGTAACTTTAACAATTATGCTATACACATTTTCGTTAACCAAAGTACCTGAGTTTGCCGTTAAAGCACCTGAAGAACTTATACTAAATCCATTTAATATAGCTTGAGCGTTGCTTGAATCTAGCTCAAAAATTAACTGACTTTCTTCGTTTCCACCTGCAACATTGCTTCCGTTTTCAGCTTCAAAGCTATAAATAGCAGTAGTTCCTGTAGTTATTCCTGTTAAAGTAAGAGGGCAACTAGCAGGTAAAGTGAAAGAAGGTTGAACATTGGTAAGCGTTGCAGTGTATGTTGTATTATCAGTGTATTCTTCTCCAGCAGTTGGTTCGTATACTGTTTGAAAAGTTAAATTATAAACATCATTTGAAGGATTACTAGTTGAACTTTCACTGTACCAGAAATATGATCCAGCGGCTGTTTTTAATTGGTACTCCGCATCTATATTTGAATAGACTAATTGAAATTGATTGGCTATATTGTTATTTTGTCCTACATCACTAGCTCTATAAGCTGATAATATAGCAGGTGAAGATGTAAACAAAGCATTATTTGTTATATTAACACCAGAACCATCTTTCCATATTATATTACTACCGCCTATTTGACTTCCAGGAGCAAGACTTTCTGGGAAAGAAGCAAAGTTATTTCCATCAATACCTATAATTCCTGAATATTGACTATTTATTATTTCATTCAAAACACCGACCTTACCCTGTAGTGAAGTTTCGTAGAATAATTCTAGAACTGACTCAAATGGTTTTGTTTCAGCTATTGATAAAAATGGCTGCATACTTACTATAAGTCCATTAGCTGTTGTTCTATCTCTGTCTGTTGTGTAAGCACCTATAGGGCCAGGATTAGTTGGTGTTATTCCAGTTTTAGGTGTTTTTCCATTTTGTGTAGTGCTTATTTGCACTATAAAGGGGTTAGAATCTGAATCGTATAATGGCTGTAGCTTTGGTGCTTGCCCCCAAGGTATAGAACCAACAAACCTTGTAACTTCTTCATTAGGTGTTACTGTAACGTCAGTAAATTGCACAGTAGCTCCGTATTCTCCCTCGGGAGCATCTGCAACAAAAGGAATAGCTGAAATTTCTAAATCTCTAACTGTTGATATAGTAGTTACTCTTTGACTTAATAAATCTGGGTAATACTGTTTATTCCAAGGTGTAAATTTTTGAGGATATCCATAAGGTCTATTACCAGCTGTTGCATTTGTATTTATAGCTGGATTATTTACTCTTATAAAAAGAGTTTCACTACTACTATATTCTCTATCATTAGGCCCTACTTCGTTTAAATCTCTAGGTACTTTATTTATATTGTCACTAAGTAATACAGAGAAAGATGTTTTATCTTTTTCTGTTGAATTTAGTATAGGATAACCGTTTACAAAACCAGGCAGATATACATTGTAGTATTCTTGCTCTTGTTGTTTAACAACTATTTTGTATGAATACCAACCTAAAGGATTATAAGCACTAGATGTAGGGTCACCATTGTATACCCCGGGCTGACCTCCTGTGTTTTCAGTACCTATAGCAGAATCTATCCTAACGCTTAAAGCATCACCTAGCCAATCTATAACCTTAGAGTTGTTTTCTTGTTGAGCATACGTTTTGTATGGTGCATATACGGTTGATCCACCTTCTTCATTTTCATTGTAGTCATGTGAAGATAATACAACATTTGATTGCCTACCGTATCTATCAACCAATATAAAACCTACTTGATAAGTTCTGTTTTGTTTTAAAGTGTGAGCTGGATATTCTACTGTATTAGTACTATAAGCATCTCTATCTTTTACTATAGCAGCATAAGGTATATTAGGTGGACTTGAATGTTTATCTATGTAATTACCATAAACAACCCTATTTCCTATAATTTCTTGTGACAATGCTTTCACAGGTACTTTGTCATATACCCTAGTAATGTCGTCGCCGGGAAGTGTTTTATATGGCTTACTAGAAGCATAGTTGTAAGGGTAGTAATAAGTGTCATTATCCCCGTGAACAGGATCATACCACTCTATATATTCTAAAGCGGTTGACTTGTTAGGCAGGTTTATTATATCTACAGTATTTAAAACCTTTACAGCTAGAGCATCAGACTCTTTATAAAGTATATCTATATCTTTTATTAAAAGATTATCTATGTTTTGTTGTAGCGTATTATAAGGAAGAGGTATTTTTAATAGTATATTTTGAACATTGTTTTCAAACCATGCAATTATAGTTGATTTGTAAGCATCATCCATGTCCTCGGTTAAAGATTTTACTCCTCCACCAAAGTTACTAAATTGTTTAGGTATAAATATAGGTTGTGTAAAAGGAGCCATTAAAGAATGTTCATTATCTTCAAACTTAAACCTGTAACTAAATCTAACAAATTTATCTTCTAAGAATTTAGAATTAGAGTCTTGTTGAGACCACAAAGGATCGTAGTCTTTATTAACACCTAGCTTAATAAAAGCAGATGCGGGTATTGGTAAATTTATAGGCGCATTAGATAACGTAATTTGCCAATCCAAGGTGTCTCCTACAAAACTTGCTGCTGTAGTTGCACTTGTTATAGAGGTATTATTTGGTAGATAATTAACTGCACCAGCTACATCAGTTATCACGACTAAATCACCTAATTTAGGTATAACAGACGCTTCTCCGTTTAAAGCCGGTAAAGTTACTTGATAGATAGTAGCAACACCGGTGCCTGATGTAGTAAAAGATTGTATCTTAATACCGTTAGAATTATATTCGTTTGTTCTGTTAGTAGCTGTTGACCTTGTTATAGATAATTTTTCACCAAGACTAACAGTTACTGACTTTGATAAAGTTATTGTATTAGCTACTCCTCCTGGATTTACCGCTACAACGTATACTCTATTATCCCACCCACTAGGTACTGTTATTGTTTCTAATGGAAACACTGCATCACCTGGATTTATACCGGTAGAGTCACTTACACTTATAGTACTAGATGTTGCTGCAGATGACGCTGTAACAACAATTCTATCTATAGTTATAATAGGCTCACAAGGAGCATACTTAGCTACGGATATTTGATCTTCCTTTGTATAATGATTAGTGTTTTTAGCTAGCGTTACGTTTATTTTACGAGGTTGGTTTAAGTTATCTGTGAAAAATAAAAGATCTTCTATTAAGTTGACGCCAATTACTGGAAACGACTGATTGAAATTTAAAAAAGCACCACTTACTAGTGTTTCTTTGTTATAATTACCAGATAAAGATAACTCGTATATATAATTATTTGAAGAATTATTATATGCACCACTTGCATCATCGTGATCAGTTGCAAAAATAAATACCCTATTGTTAGATTCGTCTACATAAAAACCTATTATAATAGCTGAATTTTCTGTTTGTGATATTGATTTATTACCTAAAATATTTTCAAATTCACCAACGGTAGAACCCTCTGATCTGCTTAAGCAAAGGTTAATAGCTTCTCTATATTCACCGTTAGGTAATATACGAGAGTCAAGATCTTGATTCATCTTGCCTTTAAGAAATGTATTTTTAATTTCAGCCATTTAATTCTAGTGTTTTATCCATTTAGATTTACCTCTCATTACTTGAACTATTTCATCAAGTTTTATATTTGATAATCTTAATTTAGCATTTCTTAATTTAGCGCTTCTCTCTTGCTTTAATCTTCTAACTATATATTCAGGTTGGTTTATTCTAGAAGCTACGATAGCGTGGCTTATATGAGCATATAGAGCCTCTTCTGCTAACTTAGGAACTTGAGTGTCCATATCGTAAGCTAATCCGTCAGATATATACTCTAAAACAATAAGTGCACCAGCTAAATTACTTGAGAAAGACATTTTACCTTCTCTGTGGTTTATAGTAAACCATCCGTTTACTTGAGCATACTGAGGATCTAATCCGTAGTTTTGACCTAAAAGCTGTTCATCCCATCCCCAATTGTCATATCCTTCGTTATATAAATCTTCTACATTATCTTGATTTATCAAAGTATCATCTGCTGTTCGCCATCTTTCTTCTGTTATCGATGTTCCCTCAACGTTGTTACCAAAGTTATCTTGTGTTGGTACACCTTTAGAGTCTTGTATTGGGTTTTCAAATGGGTTTGTAGTTAAATTATTTGCAGGATATATAGGTCTTTTAACACCTAATTGGTCTATCCAAGATACAGCTGTGTAGTTTACATAATCTTGCGGTATCACAACACTTAATTCAGGGGGTATATTTAATTCTTGTGACTTTATACTTTTTAATGTATCATAGCTAAATTCCTGCATTCCACGTTTAGCGTGGAATATTATATCAGTTCTTTTACAACTAGGTATTAATTTACCTGTTCCGACATAAGCTATTTGAAAGTTATTTATTACATCCTCTAAAGATATGTAACTGTAACTACCGTAATTTTCTTCAACAGTATTACCATAAGCATCTCTGTTTCCGTATTCACCACCGCTTAATATTTTTAATTGAACAACAATACTTGTATTAGCTGCTAAAT
>Ga0228669_1000663_pt1 | contig 17018 bp, 14 predicted proteins | sample 84DmetaG_FD_182700 | JGI IMG/M metagenome (GOLD analysis project Ga0228669, IMG submission 182700) | Seawater microbial communities from Monterey Bay, California, United States - 84D | ecosystem: Environmental > Aquatic > Marine > Coastal | place: USA: California | collected 2016-10-11 | reverse complement strand
TGATAGAGGTTCTACTGAACCCATACCTCTTGATGATATACCTAAAAGGATTCCTGCTTTAAGTAGTTCTTTTAAGATGTTACCAGATGGGGTAGGTAATATCTCAACTGTTCCTACTAAATCATCATTATCCCAATGAATCTCTCTTACGTTATGAGATACATTCTTTAGATTGATTACAGAAGAATCTGGATGGTCTAATTCACCAAGTGCTCTTCTTTCTTTAATAAGTGTTTCGTATTTCTTAGCTTCTCTCATCAAAATTGGTTTAGGATATATCCTTCCATTTTGATTTTCTGCACCTGCTCTTTGTAAAATACCCTTAACGATAGTTCTTCCACTCTCGTCCTCGTTTACTCTACCTTCGAATAGGTTTGTTTCTATTAATAAATTTGCCATTATGCTCCCCAACTTTTACGTTTTTTAAATAAATCAAAAAAGATTGCTGATACCTCTTGTCTGATGATTTTTCTTATTAAATCTTTATCAGACTCATTAAGTTCTTCGTTAATCTTTCCTTTTTTGAAGTTAACGATTTCCTCATTGATTATATCATACAATTCTCTCTTAGTCATTTTATTTTAATTTACCTTTAATAAATCCATTAGTTTTGTAGATGTAGTTTCTTGTGTAGATTTGTATTTATCAAGAATATTCCCTACTTCAAATTTTTCATTTTCAATTTCATCTTCAAGTTCCACCATTCTATCTTCATCATCTTCCATTTCGGCATCAACTAAATCACCTTCAAGTTGTTGTATAGAACTTTTTAAACTTTTTAATGTTTGGAAATCTTCTTTAGAAAATTTATCTTCATTATCATCTAAAAAATCATCTAACTCAACTGAATCTCCTAATGCATTATCAAGTTCATCTTTACTAAATGAGTTAGAAGATTGTGATTTAGGTTCGGTTTTTTTAGGTTCTTCTTCAGAAGAATCTTTACCTTGACCTTTTTCAATAAGAGTTTGTGCTTTCTTTTTAAGGTTTTTAATAAACATTATCCTATCTCCTATAAACTCATCTCGCGTCTTTGGGTCATGGGCCCAATTTATTTCAAGTTCTTTAATATCTTCCTTCCAGTATTCTATCATATCAGGAATTTCCTTAATTGCTTGGTAATCTTTATCGGAGAGGTTATCAGAAAGATTAGTTTTATTTGATTCTATAAAATCTCTTAATTTATCTTCATCCGATACTATATCTTCAATATTATCATTAGATGAAGAATCGGTAGATGATTGTTTCTTTTTAGCATCAGGTGCATCATATCCTGCATCCTTAGAGAACATATTAGGTTTTTCACCTTTAGGTTCATCTTTACCACCTTTTTCATCTTCAGGTACTTCGTGAGTACCAGCTTTTACAGCAGCATCTCTAGCTGCTTTGGTTTTGAATACAGATACATTACCAGTTTCTTTTCTTGTTGCGGTAAATGCTTTTTCTTCTTTTAATAAATCTCTTAAACTAATCATAGTATTACTTTCTTAATAAGTTCATTAATTTGATTCTTCTTTTTTCTCTATTGCTTTTTGAAGTGCTGGTGGTAATTTTTTCTGAGCAGCTGTTAATTCAGAAACTTGTTCTTTTTTTGCTCCTCTACCTTTCCAAGTCTTTTCTATGTTGTTAAAGAATTTCTTTTTTTCTTCATCAGACATAGAAGGAATTGATTTACCTGCTTTTTCTAAGGCTCTTTTGAAAAATTCTTGATATTCAGATTCTTCAATCATAGTTTCTTTAACTATGTTTTTTAATGCTTCTCTTGTTATTTTCATTTTTCTATCTCCTGTATAGTTCGAGCGATATTTATCAATCTCTCCTTTATCTTATAAATATGTTTGTTTGTTCTTTTCCAATAGTTATCAGAATCTAACTCATTCATTGTTTTAATCTTATTATACCAATTAAAGAATTTTTCTGTTTCTCTAAGTTGATATTTAAGTTCTTTCAATCCCATAGCCATTTTCTTATGAGCATGCATTGAATCATCGTTTTTTAATTCTAACCAACGATTTACTGGTCTTTTTACTTTGGCTTCGTTTACCGATTCTTTTAATGGATTCATTTTTTTATCAGTTACGAAATATGCAGAACCGCCACCTGGAATTCCTTTTTGTGTATTTTGTAATCTCTTTATTTCTTTTTCAGCATCTTTAAATGTTCTGAATTCTTTTGGTGGTAATTTTTTATTCTTTTTCAAATCATATCCACCAACTAAAGATTTACCTCTTCCTCTACCTTGATTACGAGTAATGTAGTATTTTACTTCGTTTATTGAATCTTCATCCACCTTACCAACTATCTTCATACCGAATTGAGTTGAAATCTTTTTCTTACGCTTCTTATCTTTAGCACCACCATTAGAAAATGCACCAGGTACATTATACCCAGCTACATTACCTGTTGCGGTTGACTCATCCAATTCTTTTTCTACTTCTTGGATAAGTTCTTCTAAAAATTTATTAAGATTTTGTTCCATTGACATTTTTTATCTCCTTAACCAACTCATAAGACATCATTAAAGCTGAAACTTGTTCATCTGTAATTTTCTTACCGATTTTCTGTTTTTTCAAAACATTTATTGTTTCTCTTAACTTTATTTTTGTAATCTTATCTTTCATACCTTTATACATTGAATGTAAAGATGTGATTGTTTCAATTAACTGAGATTCAAAATACTCATTAAACTTTGATGTGTTAGTAACATTATTAATATACTCTCTTAATAATCCTTTTTGTGATTTATCTAAAGTAGTATATTTTTTGTTAAAAGTTTCAACAAGAATCTTATATGTCAACAATCTAAGGTCTTTTTCTTGTTTTTTGTATTCTTCAACTAATTTATCTTGTTTAGCATTTTTTGTAATTTGGGAATTCGATGAAATGTGCTCTACAATAGTTATTTTAGAATTAAATACATCTTTAACATCAAGAATATTATTCTTTTTACCTTCAAATAATTTATGAATTGATGCTAAAATTTTATAATTTGTTACGGGAGATGATAAAAAATTATTTATTTCAAAATTTTCTTTAATAGATTTAATAAGATTATATTTTTCTCGTTGAATTGTTTTATAATTTATTTTAGTATGTGCTTCTAAAATAGCATCAATAAACTTTTCAGCCTTTGATTCTGTATTATATTTTTCATTTATTAAAAGATTAAATAATCTAAGTTCTTTAGATAATTCTGTTCCTCTGCCATAGAATTCTTTAATTATTCCTTTAGCCTTTTCCTCACTACCATTTAGTATTTCCATGGTAATTTGTCGAGTTAAAAGCTCAAAAAGAAAACCAGTATTCTTAAATTTTGAGTGTTTTATTTTTTTCATCGTTATTTTTTCCTATTATGATATAGTAAATTTCCCTTATATAAATATAAAATTATATAAGATTAATTAATTTTCAGTATCTTTGAGGATATTCTCCTCATCTAACATACCTTTTAATTCATGTAAATATTTTCTTTTTGATGCAATACCATTAATATATTGTATAGCTTTTTCTTCAGAAGTTGTGTTTCTTTTAGCATCTTTTCTTTCTTTATCTCCTAAAGGGTCTCTCCCATATGGGTGTTTATCTTTTCCATATGTTCCACCTTCTTTCGGTCTACCACCTTTATCTTTTATTTCTTGTTTTAGTTTTTCAATTGATTCCTCAATATCATCTGGCTCTTCATCTTCTTGTGCAGGGTCATTACCCTCATCTTCAATAGAACGGAATCTATATCTATCTTTTAAATCATCTAACATCTGAACTCTTTGTTCATCGGATTCTCCATCTGATAATTTAAATACATTATCATATACCCAATCTTTAGATAACATATTAAGACCTTGTATATCTTGAGCTAATCTAATTTTTTCACTCCAAAGATTTAATTTTTCTTGTTCGTAAATAAAAGATGGATTTACTAATTGTAATTCAAAGTTTGTCATTTCTGAATCAGTAACTCCTTGTGCATATAAATGTACTATTGCAATTTTAGTTAATTCAGATACTACGGTTCTTTGTATTCTTTCTATTGTTCTTGCGAATCTAACATCTTCTGCAGCAAGAGTTGCTTTACCACCTACATTTTCTTCATATCCTAAATAAGCTTTTGGAATCTTTAGAGCTGCAAATAATTTGTTTTTTAGATAATCAATATCCTCAATACTTGCATATTCTAAACCAGCAAGATTTTCAATATTGGTTCCACTATCACCACCACGAACAGGTAGATAAAAATCTTCTGTTAGGTTTTGCATATTGTACTTTAAGTTGTAATCACCAGTATTTCTATCAACAAAAGGAACTTTCTTCATCTTGTTCATAATTCTTTGCATATAGTTATCTACTTCTGTTGGAGGTATGTTTCCTATATCTACTTTGAAAACTCTCTTTTCAGGTGCTCTCATAATTCTATGGATTAACATAGCATCTTCCATAAGAGATAGTTGTTTCCACAATCTTCGTCCATTCTCAATCATAGATTTACCATATGGTAACCAGTTTGTATCTGCTAATAATCTAAAGTGAGCAACTTCAAAGTTTTCGTATTGTTCTTTTCCATTTGGGTCTTCAGTAATTTTAAACTTTACTGAGTTTGGATTCGATGGGTCTGTTCTTTCTAATCTTTCTGTGTTGTAAACTGAATGAGGTGTAACGTTAACAATACCTTTACCTTCAGCGATTTCTAAACCTAAGAAGAAATCTCCATACTTACACATATTTCTTACCCATGGCCATAAGTTGAATTCAATATTAAGAACATCATAAAATAAGTTTCTTAATATTTCTTGTACTTGTTGATTATCAGATACAATTCCAAGAGTATCACCAAATTCATTTTTTAGTGTTGATTCATCTGCGTATATATCAAGAGCTGATGCTAATATTGGGTCATTATCCATTGCATCAAAATCTCTAAAAACTTCTCTACGAACTTGTTGGTATGCCATTGATTGAGCACCACCTGCTTGTTCATAGAAACCTTTTTGTAGTTTCGTGTACCTATCTCTTAAAGAAGATAAGTTAGTTTGTTGTCTCTCATCGGTATCAATTACTTTTCTCTTACCCTCCTTATCAACAGTAACAACTGCTTGAGTACGAAAGAGTTTCGTTAATCTACCAAAAAATGAAGTATCTGCCATTTTGTTCCTAATTTAAATTATAACCTTTATTTGTTTTTGTTTTACCATTTTCTACAAGACCAGTATCTTGCTTTGTGTCTTGGTCCTGGTGAATCACAATTGTGTCTAGCTCTAAATGCTTTTCTTGCATCAGGATTATTCTTTCGAATAGACATTGTTTTTTCTCCTGATTTCTTTGCTGAACTTCCTCCATGTCCAAAGTTTACTTTTACTACATTACCTTTGGGGTTTTTGACATATACTTTGAATTTCTTAGTATCACCTTGCATTGGTTTTCCAAGTTTAACTGTTCTACCTTGATACTCAGCTTCATTCATATCAGATTTGTATTCTTTCATGAATTCACAGAATTCTTTTATATCGTGATAATTTTCCACAGTATATTCTTCTGTGTGTATTTCTTCGTTAAGTAAATTTTTTAATGATATCATAGTTATTTCTCCTTATATTATAAATATATAGTTATTTAATTAACCAAGTTAAATCTTCATTACTATCCCCAACCCGCATTTTCCATGGGTTTTCATCCATAGAAGCATTACCACCAAATCCCATTCCAGCAACATCCAATTGATGTGCTCCAATTCCACCTAATGCCTGTTTTGTTAAATCAATTCCTTCTTGTCTTAATCTCAAAGCAGTATCTCTAACCCACAACGATATTGCAAGGGACATCGTTAAATCATCATTATAACCCCTCATTGCTTCTGCTCTATTACCATTCCATATAAATGTAAATAATTCATCTATTGTTCTTTGTGAACGAATTGTAACGGATTTTTCTCTAATGTATTGTTCTAATTTAGATATGATTAGAGGTCTTGTTTTAGATGTTGTACTAAAACCTGCAGTTAACCCTCTATCTTGTGCTCTGTATTTGTTTGTTAATTGATTCTCTACATCTACATACTTTAAATCTTTACTCATATAGAAAAGGTTTCCATATCCTCTATCAATTACTTGTTGAATTACTGCCCAACCAATATTTGCGTTCTCAACTACTAGTAATGCATTGTTATAATCGGTTGCAAGAGATACAAGAAAATTTCCAAAATCTTTTGTATCTAATTTACCTTTATATTCTGCAACTTGAGATGATTCTTCTATATCAATAACATGACATGCCGAGAAATCGGCAGCATCACCACGAGCAACATCGGCAACTACCATGTAAGATTTCTGATAGTTTGGATATTCCCATTTCCAAAGATTTCCATCGAATCCAGTCTTTTCAACTGGTTCTTGGATAAATGATTCTTTATAGAACATAAGGAGTTGTGGGTCTATCACAGTATCACCCGAAGATACAAAATCACAATCACATTCTTGTGCTGCTCCTTTTGGTCCTAATAAAACTTCTTGTTCATCTCTCCAATCTTGGTCTCTTTCTGGATGTACACTCCAATGTAATCTAATAGTGTTAAAAGTATTTGTTTCTTCTTCTGCACCTACCCAAGTTTTGTGAAAAAAGTTTCCTACACCATTTGGAGTAGATAGGATAATTGCATTACCCCCAGTCGATAGTGTTGATTGTGCCGATACCCAAATATCTTCAATCTTATCAATAAATGCTGCCTCATCAAATACTAATAAAGATAATGCTTCAGAACGACCAGCATCACCAGCGGCTGAAGTTGCTTTTATCTGAGAACCATTCGAGTATCTTAAGGATAGTTTGTTATCCTCTACTGTATTTTGTTTTAACCATGATGGTAAATATTGATTCATTACACGAACCTTCGTTACAAGGTTCTTGGCAACTTCTTGTTTAGTTGCAATTACCAATACATTAAAATCTTGATTGAATAACATCTTCCAAAGTGAAAATCCCGCAGTTAAGGTTGAGATACCCGTTTGTCGAGATTTAAGAATGATGTTGTATCTGTGTTCTGCGAATTGGTCTAAAGTTCTTTCTTGAAACTGATATAAGTGAAAAGGAATTTTCCCCCTAACTGGATGTTGTATCATACAGTACTTCTTCATGAAGTATATAGGGTCTTGAGCACATTTCTGATACTCAAGTTTTATTATTTCTTTTAAACTTTGTTTAGCCATTCTATTTTTTTCCTAGTTTCCAATACATAGAACCACCAACAAATGGTTTATACTCACCAAGTTGATTTGATATACCAAGATTTAAACCATAGATGTTTAATTTCTTTGTTTTAAATAAAACATTACCACTAAGATTATTTAATCCATTGGTTTGGTCTATTCCTGTTCCAAATCCAATATAAAATTCATTCTTTGGTAATTCTTTTACTATTGTAGTATTATAAACTGTTGGAATCTTGAAATACCAATCGATTTCTCTTGATTCAATTCTGTTTTGTGAAATAACATCAGTAAGAATACCAAATCCTAAATCTCCACTTGGTTTGTTACCTACTGAATCAGTAACTACATCAGGAAAATCATATGCTAAACTTAATGTATCTTTGACTGTTATCTTTGAAAAGTAATCTTTAATAATTGCAAGTGAATCTACATCAACTGGTATCTCTACTTCCTTAATTACTTCTTTTGTAATATACTTCGGTACATACTTTGTTACTTTAACTTCTTTTTCTACATATATCGTATCAGTTTTTGATTCTAATAACTCATATTGTTCTCCATCTACTTCTACAAGAGTCTTATCTCCATAATCTTCTCCACACCCTCTTAAAAATAAAATAATTCCTAATAAAAGAAGGATTACTACTTCCCTCCATCGTTTAATCAATAAACTAAATATAATGCTCATAATTTTTTTCCCTTAATTTATCAAAAGCTTCTTCTCTTTTGACTTCTAATTCTTTAATTTCGTTTTCGCCGTAATCAATAAGTTCTTGTATCTCGGCTTTAACTTCACTAATTGGTTTTGGTAACTTCCATGTTTCGGTAACCTTACCATCTGAACCTATCATTTCATATTCTTCTTTAAGTTCATCTATTGATTGTTTATATGAATCTAATTTAGCTTTTCCATACACAATCATCTTTGTCCAAACTTTATAATTTTGATATTCTTCCCATAAACCAGCAGTTCGTATTTGATGTTCTTTATCAATAGTACATTCCATACAAAATCCACCTCGTTGGATAAATTTTAAATCTTTATCGGTTTTCTTAATGGTTTTACATTCAGAATTTTTACAACTTGATTTTTCTTGAAGGTAATTTCTAATTTCTTGAAAAGCTTCAGAGTTTTTTCCTGTCTTTAGGATGTATCCTTCTTTTTTCTCGTATCTATTATGCTCATCTTCCCAAACATCACCAACATTACGAGTTTCTTTTATTTTATCATACCCAATGGTAGTATTTTTATCATACTCACCAGTTTGTACCATATCTACCAACTTTCTACGAGTTGGGTGCATATACTTCTTCTTGAATTCTTTACCCATTTTTACATATTAGGTTATATTGTTACATATATAAATATATAAAAATAGAGAAACCGAAATTTTAAAAGAAAATACCTAGTATCTGATTTACGGATGCGAATGTACCTGTAAGTTTAAAAGTATTTCCTTTATATAAGAACACAATACCTTCATTCGGTACAATTTTTTTAGAACCACCGATAGATTTTAATCTACCAAGTTCTAATTTAAGTTTTTCTATCTTTTTTGGGTCACCTGATTTCTTAACATCTTTAATTGTCTTATCAATTCGTTTTTTCATATCACGAACTGCTCCATCAGCATTAACTGTTAGTGCAGATGAGGTAAACTCTAACACTTCTGCACCTAAACCTAAGAATATTTGTTCAAACTTCATTAAGTTCTTTTTACTAATCTTCTTTTGGTCTTCTTTATCTATTTTCTTAGCCCATTCTAATGTTTTTTCATCAGTAATGTTCTTTTTATCTAATCTAAACTTCTTATCCATGAATGCCCATCTCTTAACTAACCCCATTTTGGTTTTATTATCAAGTGATGATGGAGAATTCTTATCAACCCATTGTTCCCACCATGATTGGTGATAGTTTGCAACACCATCAGTATCTTTTAAACTAAACTCACTCTGCAATTTGGATATCATTGATGAGTATTTACTACGTTTAGTAGATAAATCTTGTGATTTTGGTAATTTTACAATAGGAGGTCCTTGAATAGTGTAATTATCTTGTACATCTTTGTTAACTTGTTTAATCATACCAGCTAATATTCTAGCCGCATCACCATTCTCTCCAATTGCAACACCATCCATGTTGAATTCCATAGTACCATGGAACACAAGTAATGCTTGACCATAAGGAATAACGTTTACTGATGTTGGATATATCACTTCAAGGTTCATAAAACACGCACCTTGTTTAAAAATCTTATCTCTTTGTTTATCTGAAAGGGATTTGATAGCATTCGATAAGTCTTTCATTGCATAATTGTAAGCATCACTCAATCCACCTCTACCTTGGAACTTATCTGATACACCTTTGATATCTAAAGCGTTCTCACCTTTGTTTTTAAGGTGTCCTTTGTTTCTTGCGGCTACTAACCTACCATCTCTCCATGAAATAGCTAGTGCTTGACCATCTGTTTTCTCTCGTGTGAACTCAAGTGTACCCTCTAAAGCACGATTTACAATATCTTTAAGTTGTCCAAAGGTTAAATTGATATCAGTATCAAATGGATGAGACATGTGTCCATACGCACCACCCTCTTGTAGTAATTTGGTTTCGTTTATGTTTTCTTTGATTAGTTGTTGTGGTGTTTTAGTGTTTGGTAAAAACATTTCAACTATTTTATTATCAATATCACTTATTAATTGTTCTATTTCATTCATAAACTTTTCCTTTTCTTGATTTTTAATCCAATTACCTCGTTCTGGTCCATTAGGTATATCTTTTGGTATATCACTTCCCTTTACAGATAACTTAAATTTTACAAACTTATCAAGTTTTTTACCAATTCGTTTACCAAATTCTAAAATATCTTTATCAGATATTGATTTTACATTTTCATGTTGTTTTTTAAATTGGATAATCTTTTCTGGTGTGAAATCCTTTAATGATATTAAAAATGTAATATCATCTTTATCATTATTACTATAATTAATTTTATTTAATACGTTTCCTACTTTACTCGGGTCATTATCTCTTAAAATAAATGCAATAAATGTAAGATAGTTATTATCGTGTGGATATGGTTTACTTACTTTAAGACCTGGTAGGATTTGTTTAGTAAATCCAATCTCATCACATCTTTCTAAATAAACTTTAGTGTTTTTTGATTGTTTGATTGCACTTCTAAACTCTCTCATGATTCTTTCACCTGAAAGTTGTGATATGTTGTTATCTTTTTTAAGTGCAGTTAATGTTTCTTTATCAAGTTTACCACCTAATCTAGTTTCAAACCTTACTGCTCTTAATTTTCTTAATGGGTCTTCATCAAATCGTTCTGATGCTTTACCAACTGTTTTAACAACACCCTTTTTTAAATCTTCTACTCCACCATGAAAATCAATAATCTCTTTTTTATCAATATCATAGTATAATGAGTTACAAGTTAAATCTCTTCTTTTAGAATCAGTTGAAATATCACACCACTTTACTTTATCAGGCCTTCTACCTTTACCAATATCTTCTCTAAATGTAGTTACCTCGTGTCCATTTATGATTATACTACCCAATCCAAGATTTGAGTTTACGTTATTTGTTGAATGTTTAAAATTACCTTGTTTAGCAATCTTAATCATTTCTTCTGGTGTTGCATCTGTTGTTAAATCGAAATCTTTTGGGGAATTACCCATAAGTGCATCTCTAACTGCTCCACCTACAACATAAAGTTGTTTTTTATTCTTTTTAAATGCCTTTTGAAGTTTTTTAATATCAGATGGTACAGATAAACTAAATTTAGTTCTTGTTGCTTTGTTCTCATCTAATCCACTTCTATCGTGTTTTGAGAATTTACCTAATTTATCAAATGCTCTGAATGATTTTAGTTTATTTACTTTTTTAGGAGTCATTACAGATAGTTGTTTGTATCTCATATGGTTTTTAACAATGTAAAATACATTTGCTGGATTACCACCAACTGATTCTATAAACTTTTTATACTTCTTTACTAAAGATGCCGATACTTTCTCATGTCCAAAGTGTGTAATGTGTCCTTTCTTTGGATGAATACCTGCAGTTTCATCTTTTCCTATATCATGGAACATTGCTGCTATTGCAATATCAATATCATCTTCTTTGATTGAACGATTTACAACTACGATTGTGTGTTTAAGAACATTTCCTTCAGGATGTTTATCTACTCTCTGTCCAAAGTTCTTTAGATTGTAAACTCTCTTTTGTAAATCAGAAGGCATTTTCTTAAATAACGATTTAAAATCTTTTATTCCTAAATCTTTTAAACTTTCTTCAATTGGTTCATATCCTCTTTTCTTAGTATCCTTTTCTTTCTCTTGATGTCCACCTTTTTTATCATCATCATCAAAATCAATTGTATCTGGTTCAGCTATTGAACCTCTTTTTGCATATGATGAATATGTATGATGTTTATTAAAATCCTTTTCAGCTTCTGATGAAGGTTTACTACTCTTTACAGATTTAAACTTATCTGTTACCTTTGTTGGTAACGATTCCTTAATTACTTTATCTGATTTAAGTTTGTAATGTATATCTCTACCATCAGCATCTTTACCGAATCCTTTACCAACTTGTTTTTTCCAAAGTAACTCTAAGAACTCTGCCTTTTTTCTATAAGATAATCCTTTTAGTTTTTGATTGATTTGTTTTCTGTTTTTGTAAACATACTTTTTGAAATCCATATAAAAGAATTCATTAACTTCCTTTATAGTATCGTATTGATATTCTTTATTAGAATCAGAATCTTTTCTATATTCCTTATTTCTTTTATCGAACCTTTTCATATCTTCAGGTCCAGCATATCCAATCATCAATTCATTAGTATCATCTTTTTTACCAAACTTCTGTACTTCTGCATCTCTTAATGCTGGTAAGAATCTAAACTTGGCTCTTTTCCTAACTCTACCTTTTTTTCTTAATACATTCTTATGAACTACTTTAGCCTGTGCGATAGATAATTCATTTTTCTTTTTACCAGGAAACAAATCTTTCATAAACTCATCATAAACTTGTAGGTATGCTTTTTTGTATGCAATCTTTTTAAGTTTAGAAAGAGGTTTTCTTCTCTTCATTGTTCTTGCTCTCCTTCTTGCAATTTGAGCTCGTTTTCCAGCCATCGCTGCTTTTCTTCTAAGTAATGCGGCGGGTCTTAATCTACCTTTACTTTCTTCTACATCTACATCTTCGGATATACCCATTTTCTCTTGCCACGAATCAAATGCATCAAAATCGTATTCTCCTTTTTGAGAATCCCATCCACATGAATGACATAAATACTTTTCACTATCATCAGATTCGATTTCCCATTGGTGATTACATTTTTCACACTTTACTTCTGTTCCTGCAAGTTCTGAAATGAATCCTTCTTTAACCATTCTAAAGGTAACTACTTTTCTACCATTGATTGTTGGCATTCCATGTTCATCTTTACCGATTGATTTAACAACTGTTTTCTTGTTCTTAAATCTACCAGTCATAATGGTATCGCCAACTTTAATTGGTAGTACTATATTTTCATTTAAAGATGCTTCGTATTCTTCTTGTGATTTTTTATCACCTTTTTGAGAATCTAATGATTGTTCTTTTTCATCTTTATTAGTATCTAATCCTTTTACTAATTCGTAACCAACTAATGCTGCTTTACGAGTTACGTGCTTAAACCATTTAGAATAAGCATCTGATGAATAGATATCAACTTGGTTAGTTGCAGTTGTTGTACCAAGTACACCTGCTGGAAATGGAGTTACTGCTTTAACAGGTCCATTTGGGTATGTTGGATGGTCATAGTAATCTTCTAACTCTTTGTTAGTAATCATATTTACCACTTCATAACCAATTCTTTTTGCTCTATCTACATTTATCTTAGAGAAAACATCATAATTTGGAAACATAAAGTTAGGTCCGTCATCTGCTTGACCACTTCCCATCTTAGAACCCTCGTTTAACAACCACTCCTCAATCATCTCTTTAGAAATTTCAATTCCCTCATCGAGTTTATCAGTAATCATACTAAAAATAGTTGCATTAAACTTTCCATATGCTCGTTTCTTAAAGAAATTCTTTTTCTGTTCATCAGAACCAACTGATAATCCATTTCGTACTTCTGTACCACTTACTGAACCACCAGTCATTGGAGCTGCATAAACATACCCACCATCTCTATATCCCACAGATGGTTCTCCCTTATATGGTTGAAAGTATTTACCACCTAATCGGTTTTTATCTTTCTCACCAACAACAGTTACGAATGCAGTTGTTTCTTCATCAAACTTTTTAAGAATTTCTGTGGGTTTGTATGGATTCTTGACTTTATGTATTTTGGATTTTGGAATTCCAAACATAGTAGTCATAATTTTTACCTTTTCTTTAAAGTTAAAAGGTGATTTAGGTAATTGTACCTTATCAGATGTACCAACATAAACATTATCCTTACCGAACTTTTTGACAAGGTGTTGGTAAGTACCAGCATGTCCTTTATGCATAGGTTGAAACCTACCCACATAGACAACTACGGTTTTTTTAATAGGATTCGCATCCTCCATTATACTCTCTACGAGAAATTTGGAAAGTTTATTCATATTCGGTACACCTTATCAGTATATAAATATGGTAGAATTTATAATTAGTGATTCTTATAGATAAAGGGGTCTCTTTTTCTAAGCTCTTCTAACTTTTTTTTATAGATTTTTTCTCTTTTTCTATTTTTAAAGTAAGTAATAATTTTCTTGATTAGGTTCATGTTTAATTAAATTAAATAATTTATTTTTATAAGCATTACCTACCTTTTCTTCTTGAAATGATAAAAGTAAATTTCTGTTATAAATAAGTATAGGTTTTAATTTTTTATTTAATAAATCCCACTCATCTTTACTTTTAGATAATAGTGTTGTAGTAACTTCAAATATCTTTTCCATTCTTAATGAGTTTGATTCGACAGTATCATAACTTTCATCCCAATACTCACTAAAAGTTTTAAATCCTAAACTATGTAAAAACTTCAACATACCAGGTCTACCAACAAAAATAAATGGATGTAAGTGTGCAATTGGTTTCCAAGTTTTTTCAGATAAATAATTTCCAAACTCATAAAAAAGAGTTTCTGTTACAATTGAAAAATAGGTTGATTTATAGTTTTCTGAGTTTTCAAATGCAAATCCCCAAACATTTTCTATATCTTCAAAATCTATAATACTTTTTTCTTTCTTTATCATTTTTCGATAACCACCCATTATTAGATTTTTAATAGGCTGTGTTTTAATATAGCCCTCTTCATCATGTCCACTGCCTGATATTAAATCTAATCCGGCATCATGTGAGTGTAACAGATTTATATCAAAAGAAGTTTTTGTTTTATCAAAAAGTTTAGTTTCAAGTAACCAACTTATTAATATTATTCTATGAGGTGCCAATCTTCTATTTAAACAAAGTGCATGAGATTCTCGTTGAGTTAGATTATCAAATTCTTCATCTAACATTACAGAATTTTTATTTTTAAACCCATGAAAATTTATTATTTTATTTTCAAACAAAATGGAATTTGTATCTTTTGCTTTTCCAAGAAGTGACCATGGATAAAATGCTGTATATAATAAATTATCTTGTGGATTTTTATCTAAATATTTTTTGTAAATATCAAAAGTATTTTCAGATGCAGTTATTACAATAATTTTTGAGGGATTTATATTGTTTCGTTCACATGCAAGATGTAATGATTCAAATATATATTCGTTAATATCACCTTCACTACTATAATCATATATAAACCAAAAATTTGAAGCTTTAGAATATGATTTTGTTTTCTTTGATATAAAATCAAAACTATGTCTACCTTCGTGATAGCTCGTATCTAATCCAGTAGAAATGTGAATGTTACCAAATGGATGTATGGTAAAAAAATAATTTTCTTTTTTGTTTGTGATTTCTTTTGCATTTTCATCAAAATGTAAATCACTTATATGATAGTTTTTTATAATATCTTGTGGTAAATTTAAATTACAATCATAAACAGATATTTGTGTATATGATTCATTAAATTTATCAATAAGTTTATGATAGATATAAAAATCGTAATCCCAAAACGTATCAGTAAAATTCCAATTTAAACCATTTGGCACTGGTCCTCGTGGTCCAATAATATCAAATACTCTATTTATCTTCATAGTATAATTGAGGATATTCAACCATCACCCAAATACCACCATTTGTTAATGCTTCTTTATAAGCTGGAAGTATTTTTTCATGAGTATCAAGTTTTACTACATTTGTATGTTTTAACATAGATGAAAATTCTTCTGTATAATCTGCTTTGTGTTGATGACCAGGGTCAAGTGGTGTATCACTTCCCTTACCAACTCGAATAATTATATTTGGATTCCATGCACCATCAGACATTACATTTATTTTATCTAAATGATTTACTAATTGATTTGCAGCACATATAACAAAATCCCATCTTGGATAAAAACTAATTACTGAATGACCATACATTGCTAACCCTAAAGTCATTCCCATTTGAACTTCTTCCATTACAGGAGTTTCAATCATTCGTTCTTTTGGCAATCCTTCAATGGTTTTACTCATTGGGTTGCCATAATAAACTATCTGCTGTCCGATGAATATTGTGTTATCATTTTCCATACTTAATTTCATTGCTTCTGTTAAAGCATCTAAATATGGTGTAAATTTTGGTTCTGCCATTATGGTCTTGAATTTGGATTAAACTGGTCTTTGTTTGCTTTATACCACTTAAGTGCATCTCTCAATCCACTATCTAAATCATATTTAGGTTTCCATCCAAGTGCAACAAGTTTATCGTTACCAAGAAGTCTTACAGGTATCATCGGTGCTTTGTTATTAACAAATTCTACCGGATTTGTGTTTCCTTCTATTTCTTTAATTTTATCAAGTACTTCCATTACAGTATAACCTGAACCATAGGATACATTGTAAATATCGTATGTATCAACTTTTTCTGCAACTGTAATAAACCCACCTACCATATCATCAACATGAATAACATCTCTTACTTCAGTTCCATCTCCCCATACAGGAATAGGATTTAAATTATCTGCTACTTTTCTAATGTTTGCTGGTGTAACATGACATTTTTCAAAATCAAATTTATCATTTGGTCCAAATGCATTAGAAGGTCTGATAATAATACACTGCATTGGGTCGTGAATCTGATTTGAAAAGAAATCACAAAGTGTTTCACAATATCTTTTCATATTACCCACTGCTTTATATACAGGTACAATATCTGGTGTTTGAACTTCTATATCTTCAGTACAAGGAACATCTCCCATATCAGGATATGTTGTATTAGATGATATAAACATAAACTTACGAACTTTGTTTCTCCAACTTTGTTCCATAAGATTTACATTCATTTCAATATTTGGTGTAACATGAAGTAATGGATTAAATTTTGTATCCAAAGCATTTGAAGTGTTAGCTGCACAATGAAAAATTACATCAATATCTTTTGATACGATTTCACAAAAATCTGCATCTTGTAAATTTCCTTTTAAAAATTCTACATTTTCACATCCTTCGAAATCATTTCTTAAATCTCTACTCCAAGATGTTGCTCTTATATCTGTAAATCCACCTTCATAAAGTGATTTAACTAATCGTGAACCTATAAATCCACTTGCTCCTGTAACTAATATTTTGTCTGTTTTTTTCATAACTTTTTATTTTGTAAATTCGTTTAAATAATAATCTATTGTTTCTTTTAATCCTTCTCTTAAAGATACTTGTTGAATAACTCCGAAAGATTCTGCTCTTTCTGTACTCAT
>Ga0228669_1000627_pt1 | contig 17771 bp, 19 predicted proteins | sample 84DmetaG_FD_182700 | JGI IMG/M metagenome (GOLD analysis project Ga0228669, IMG submission 182700) | Seawater microbial communities from Monterey Bay, California, United States - 84D | ecosystem: Environmental > Aquatic > Marine > Coastal | place: USA: California | collected 2016-10-11 | reverse complement strand
GAATATATCTCAGATTTACACCGGTTATGTATTTGACAAAATTATTAAATATGATGGCAAGTATCAATATATGGTGTATATACCAAGTATTAATCTAACAACATATGCAACTTTTTCAGAGGATTTTGAAAACTACACAAGTCATGATTTCAATCTATTTGTCTTTATGAACCAAGAACAAGATAAAAATAAAATTAAGTTGCATTTGGTTCCATCTTGATATTTTATTTTTCGCTACACCTATTTATATTATTTGACTTTTAATTTGATTTCTCTTTTCGCGCTTTGAATTGCCAAAAATTGACCCCTTTTGTCCTTATCATTTTGTTGTTGTTTCCATTTCTCAACTATTATTTCCCATTGCTTTTTTTGCGAACACTCTAGTTGTTTTTTCATACAATGTTCTTGAATATATTATTTTTATATTTTTTTCTAATACCTTCTCACCCTATTAATTTCGGTATAAGAGTTGACATCATTGAAATGGCTTCTTTTCCATTACAGAACAAATGTCCAACCGACAATGAAATACTTTATTTTTAAGAAACGTTCGAACGAAAAAAAGTTGACCAAAAAGTAAAAAGTGAATATTTATATTTTGAATAAAATTAAAAATAGTATTTGTTCTATATTTTGTAATGTCTCCATGATAACTGAGGTAGAACGGTTGTTTCATTAAATTAAAATAATTTGATGGACAATATTTCGAATGGAATAATATTTATTTAAAGATACTTAAATAATTTTAATATTATGAGCAAAAGTAATTTAGAAAATAAATTTAATGTCTCGTGTATGCTCGTCAAAACGTTGGCGAAATCTCCGAGTGACAACGACCTATTATATTTGTATGGAATGTATAAACAGGCTACAGTTGGCAATTGTAATGTAGAAGAGCCGTCAAAATTCAATATGAAACAATATGCAAAATGGAACGCTTGGAACATGAACAAAGATATCAAAAAAACGGTTGCAATGGCGTTTTACATCGGGAAAGTAGATGAGATTTTTACAAAACAAAAATAAAACTAATAAAACCATGATATAGGCGATGTGTACAAATCCGCATAACTATTCAGAGGTACAGTGAATGGTTCGAGACAATGCTTTTTTGCAATCTGGATTGAATATTATTAATTTTTTCTAGTAAAACATAGTTGCAATCGTTTTCACAAAGAATGATTATTTCATTACACATATTTACAATTTTCATACAACATTTTATAAAATCACCTGTGAATATGTCAAGTTCTTGTGATATTTTATGAAAGAAAAACTTTGTATCATCAATCGTGGAAATGTTTTCATACCATTCACTAATGTAATCAATCAAATTATACTGCAACTGAAACTTTGAACTGATACACAATCCTGTTGCAACTTCTTTATCGACATAATAGTCTAATCGGTCCTGTGTATATTTTAACTCGTCTTTTAGTATATTTGGATAATGGATAACATAATCGTCTTTCACCTTCAAATCATAAAAACATGATAAAAGCGAAACAATTTGACTTTCACTATGTCTTTCAAACTTGGAGAACTTTCTGTACACATCACAGAAAACTAAGCAAGGTAATTCATGGATGTATGAAGCATTCAGCCCAGCAAGAGTTGCTTGATTTTGATCATTCATGTAACCATTTTCATACATAATGTTAAGCAGTGAGCTTACTTGTGTTTCGATGTAACTCTCTGCGTAATGCAATATTTGTTTTTCTCTTTTTATATTATTGTCGATCTCTCTCAGTTCGTTATAACGCGGATAGTTCTGAAACATCTCATACTTTTCGTAATCTTGTAGTTCTTTGGCGAGTTTTTTCTTCTGCTTGTTACTACTCATTGTCATCCTTTCTTTGATTGTTTCATAATTCAAAAAGAATGAAAATATTTCTTCTTCTGGCAAAACGCACTTTTCTTTGAGAACGTTTTGAGAAACAATTAGTTCATTTAGCTGTTTCTGTGATGACGAAATTTGTTTTTTAATATCTACATTCATCAATGATTTATTGAACATTTCGACGATTTCATGCTTGTTGAATGTTTCCAAATAGTTTAGTATGACATTGTATGTGATACGAAACTTAGAAGTTAACACTTTTGGTGTACTATGAAACAAATTGTGATATTCTACTTGAGAAAGAGGGTCATAATTATTGGTCAGTAGTATGACATGCCCAATTGTGTCAATATTACGTCTTCCAGCTCTTCCCGCCATCTGAATAAACTCGTGGCTTTTCAGATGTCTACTCTGAACACCGTCATGTTTGTACAGCGAATTAAACAAAACAGTCCGAGTGGGCATGTTAAGACCGATTGCAAATGTTTCGGTCGCAATCAAGATTTTGATGTACTTTTCTTCATACATCATCTCCATGATCTCCCGAAAAACGGGTAGCATTCCGGCGTGATGAATGCCTATTCCTTTCTCAAGTAAATTTATATATTGTTCACATTCTGGCAATGCAACATATTCTTTCCAATTTGTTATTTTCGATACTAACTTTTTGATAAATATGGGTTTAATCATATAATCTTTCTCATCTTTTAGAAAAAGATCTACGAATATCTCATTTGATATGCTTTCAACTTGTTTTCTTGAAAATACGAATAAAAGGCAAGGAAACATATCTTTGGTCTTGAGAGTTTTCAGACATTCATTCAAAACAAACTTCTGAGTAACTCTGAATTTGTCTTTTCTGAGCTCTGTAATGCACTTTTTCGTAATTTCTAATTGATTGTATTTATAATCGGTCGGAGTTTTTACCACATTCAAATCATGTGCCATTTTATTTTCAAACATCTTTTTTTTTGTTTTGTCTTTGATATTTTTGGTGTACTTGTCTGGAACAACGAAATACTCGTAAAAATGAAGAGGCACGACGCGTTTGTTGCTGGTGCAAATAACAACGTCTTTATTTGTTATATCTGAAATCCATGCAGCAAAATTCTCTTTTTCACCAATTGTTGCAGATAGCATCACAAATGGAATGTTTGGTGGCAATGAAATCATCGTCTGTTCCCAAACGGTTCCTCTGTCTGGATCATCTATGTAGTGCACTTCATCAAAAATAATGCTACCTACCTCGTTCTCGAGATCCATATTGAAGTCTAAATAAAGACCTTTATTATTAGATTTAAAACAATGATTTTGTAAGATTTCAGTAGTCATTATTAAAAGATCTGCGCCAGGGTTATGTTTGATATCGCCCGTTAATATTCCAACTTCAATATCAGGAAATTTATTTGAAAATTCTTTATATTTTTGATTACTGAGCGCTTTGATCGGCGATGTATATATCACCTTTTTCCCCTTTATTTTGATATTATAGAATATTGAAAATTCGGCAGGAAGAGTTTTTCCGGAGCCAGTATGAGCAGTTACTAAAACGTGTTTGTCTTCTATAATAGACAAAAAAGATTTTGTTTGAAAGTCGCTGAATTCAAAACTGTTATTTGTGTAATCTCTGTATTGTTGGATTTCACACATTCACATATAACATCAGCACATAAGCTTTAAACGTTTTTATTTACGGGTTTCAGATTTACCCCGGGTTTCAGATTTACCTCGGGTTTCAGATTTACCCCGGGTTTCAGATTTACCCTTGTTTCTGCTTCCAAATGACCATATTATTAGTTCCGCTACACGATTGAAAAAAATAATACAATGCTGATAATATTTGGGTGTCTTGTTCACCTCCTCTTCCATGTTAGAAATATCACATATTTTTTTTCTCATATAATATTTAATGCGATATATCAATTTAAAGAGTTTTCATTACTGTCAGCATGCAATTCTATGAAAATACAAGATAAATATAGTATTTTAAAAAGGGTGGGATGTGGAAAGTTTTCGAATGTGTTCATTGCCAAAAATACACTTAAAAAAAGTCTGGTTGTAATTAAATTCGACTACAATGAAAAAACAAAAAAACTTTTACAGAATGAAATAAATATATATATTGATTTGTTAAAACAAGCAAAAAGCGATTTTATTGGTATTAAGTCTTTTGGTGCTATAGCCAGTAATAATTATATTGTAATGGAATATATTCCTCGAAATATAGAAGAATATATTCGTGAAAATATGTCTATACTTTCGCCACTCAAAACATTCAAAGAACTTACGAATACGCTTAGACATCTCCATGCACGAGGATATGTACACCGCGATTTGAAACCAGACAATATTCTCGTAAAAGGCCATAAAATCATATTAATTGATCTAGGAATGGCTGCAAAGGTAAGCAACAAACTATCCACAACCTTTGTAGGTAACCTCCGTTTCTCAAGTTACAATACGCATCTGAAACAATACAATTATGGAAAGTGCGATGATATCATCTCGTGTTTTTACATAATATTTTACCTATTTTCAGATAATTTGTTGCCTTGGACAAACTTGATGAATAAAGACAATTTAAGTACTCAAATAATGCACTTAGATTACTATAAAAAGAAAAGATATACCGACTACAAAAAATACTACACAAACTTCGAACGGTTACATGAACTAATAAGTGCATACCACAAATTCAAATTTCTTGTTTGATCTTCATTTGCAATGTAAGTGAAAAATCCATTCCATTTAGGTTTAAAATGCGATTATACTCGTCGACAACTCTAATGTCAAATTTATCAATATTTACTTGACCAAAGTAATATCTGGGTTCACTATAAACAGAGAAATCATTTTGCGACTGAATACTAAATGCGTACGCCTTTACAGATATACGGGCTATGATATCACCATCTAAAATCGCTTGTTCATTATTGGTGAAAAAGTTTGTGTTAGCAGATGTATTATGGTCATCTAATATTATATATAAGTACCTAGGTCCAATAACTTCTAACTGCCCTTCACTTGTGTAACTTACTCCATCTTTGTAAAAATCTTTTCGGAAGCCAAGCATCCAACCCATTCTAGATTTAATGTCTGTCGTGGACTTCGTATTATAATAATACTTAATCTTGTCTGGAATTTCGTCGCCTTCTCGTACTGTAATAAAATGAGTACGATTATAATTACTTTCACTTGTTGGAAGCTGCTCGCCTCTGAAATTTAATTCTAAATTAACAATCTGATATAGATCACTCGAACTGTTGTATTCGATTGCTGTCTTACCATCTCCATCACCAATTCCTCCACCGTTATTGAAATTCAGATTGTGACTAATTGTCAGCGGAACACCTTCTGCATCAATTGACGTCTGTAAATACTGTATTAGTGTTTCTTGATAATAGTTACCTGGTTCTACATAAAAATATACGTATTTACTAGTCAATATACTAGTACTAGGTAGGTAGTAGTCAAACTTTGCCCAAAAGTAGTTATTTTCATATTCAAATTGAAACGGATAGAAGGTTGCTGGAAATTCCAAGTCTGATAAACGAATTTCCGTAACATTATTGATAACGTATGGAAGAAAACATGAAAAATCGGTCGGAGATGTTCCATGATAGTCTCTACGAAATCGACTGTCAATTGTTAAGAGCTTCGTTATTGTTTTATGTTTAGTTTGGGAAATATTCCCACCGTATATAGAAGTAAACTCATTTTGTTTATCCTTGTCTTTCTCAGTGTACAACTCTAATAAACGCTCTCCTTCTGTAATGTTAGAATTTCCTTTTTCATTTATTAATGACTTTCGCACTTTTTCGAAAAAGTTGACAAGATTTTTATTTTTAACACTTTCGAATAGCTTGACGTATGAATCGATTTTACTATTTATATCACCAACAATATTATCATAGTCCGCATTTGAAGAGACGTTGATATCCAGTAATGTTAATAAGTCATCTAACGAATAATCAGAAATATTTGTATTTATACTCATAGAATTGTCTTCGACCTCCATTATATATTATTTTATATTCTATTTAAATATCTTGTGATATAAAATATCTATGTCTGTCGCTCATAAGCAAGTATATGATTTGGTTTCTGATATACTTACGAACCTATCCGACGGAGAAGAACCGCGGTTTCTCGAATATTTGAACAACTATCAGTATAGATTTTTTGATGATGAACATGACGACAGCTCAGAAGTAGAAAGCAATGTTGAACATATAATAAAACTATTTGAGCAATCGCATAGTATATATTACAATAAGACAAGTCAAATATATTATAACTATAATGGTTGCGACTATATTTTATTTAATGACGATCATCTTCTATATTTGATTTTAGAATTCATAACTACTCACACCCAAGTGAATACATTGCAGAAAACGTCTATCAAAAACAAAATAATAAGACTTATAAAAGACAATAACATATACGAAACCATTCCAGATTCAGCTACAATCCAAAATACATTGAACTATTTATCACAAACAATGTTTACAAACAAAGAGTATAGCAAGTTGTTTTTGATAATTATTGGTGGCATTATTGTCAAAAAGAAGTCAGACAACAGAATTATTGTATTTACAAAGACAAATATAAAAGCATTTTTAACTGAATTTAATCGAGTTATATCGATATACTTTTGCAACATCAATATTTTCAACTTTTTCAAGTTTAAATATACACAAGATCATGAAAATAGCGATTATCAAAAGTATCTTCTTCCATGCAACAATATAAATTGCGAAATCATCAAAACAACAAAACAACTGTATGTGAATATGGCAGCTGTTGCAATTTACTATTTTAATAGATACAAAAGTATCGATAAATATATCGAAGCTGAAAATATTTCACACCCAACACAATCAACCTTTTCGTATTTTACACACGATAGTAAAGACAAAACCATCTCTAATTTTATAAATACGTATACCATTAAAAACGACCAACATTCGTTAAATCAGAAAGACATCATCTTCCTTTGGAAAAAATACATTTATGACAACGAATTATTTGTAAATATTTTTCCAAGTTATAACGACTTTCTCTTTCACTTATTTAAAAGTTTGGACGTAGAATACAACTCTTCATCTAACAACAATGTTCTTTTTGGGTATTACAGTTTAGAAGTGCCTTACCTTGACACATTCAAACAATTCTGGAACGATCATTTTGAGTATTCTTCCGAAGAAACGCATCTAGAGTTAAATGAAATATTACTTATGTATAACAACTACACGACGTCTCGAAAGGGTTCTCTAAACGAAGTAATGATAAATCTCATCATTCAGTGTTTTTACAGTGATTATGAAATCATAGAAAACAAAATGATACACCATGTAAAAACTTCACTTTGGAACAAGAAAAAAGACATTGACGACTTTATCAACAACAACCAGGTTAATGTAAATGACAACATCAACAGTTTGTATAAAAAATATATTTCGACAAAGACAACATATGTCATCGGAAAAATATATTTTCAAAATTATATTTCAAAACTGCGCGAGTTGTCAAAATAGATGAAATATGATTGCGTGATTGGTTATAAGTATTTTAATCTACTTATTCACACGTTACGTTATCGAACTTTGATTAGTCAATACTCGGTATTGGTGCTAATCCTAGTTTTATAGCACCCAACGACGCTACATTGTACTTAACGATGAGAGGTAGGTCATTCGCTAAATATATCTCGATCTGATTACATAAGTTGGTGCACTTTATGAAATAATTTAAGTTCTTTAAAGAAAATTCGCCTTGTATTATTGCAGAATTCTTTTGAATAAATCCCATTCCATCACTTTCCGATCTTATTATTTGCGCATTTGCAAATGGACCATCGCATTTAAATATAAGCTGATCGTTAACCGATTTTATTTCAAGGCGCTCCGATACATTATTCAAATCTCGGATAATTTTTTGAAAGTCGCTTGATGGCATATTTAAAATGGAAGAGAATGCAACATCTGGAACGGTTAGTTCTTCTTGTTCTGGTTCAATCAACTTCAGTTTCTGAATTTTACATTGCTTGATGTTTTTATTCTCAAACTTCAAATTAAGATATTCTACAATGCCATCGTTATAATCTTTGTCTTCAATGTAAATACTCAAGGTTTCTTCATTATCGATAGAGTTAATCAACTTGAATAAATGCAGCATGTTTACACCAACAATAATTTTGTCTTTGTTACAATGGTAGTATTCAAAATTGTCTGCTTGCAAATGCATATGAACCAAAATTGTTTGGGATTTGTCCATATTTATAATTCGTATTCCATCTTTTTGAAAACTGATATTAGTCTCTAACAAAATATCTTTAAGCGCAATCATCAATGTTCGAAAGGGTGCGATTTGTACGGTTTTTATCATAAGAACATTATTGCCACTTTCTGCCATGAAAAAATGTTATATGAAACTATATGTTTTCCTTTAACTCTTTTAAATATTAATTATATAATCTGTTTTTCAACGTTTATACAATTAAAATACATCACTCATTGAAAATGCATCATTTTTTCCACTTTTATCTGCTAGCGAATAATCGCTTACTCTCGATTCGAAAAAGTTTGTTTTACGCTCAAGAGATATCATTTCCATAAAGTCAAAGGGGTTGGGTGAATTATATATTTTGTCGATACCCAACTGAACAGCAAGTCTATCTCCTACAAACTCTACATATTGTCCCATTAGCATCGAGTTCATTCCGATCAACCTGCAAGGCAATGCGTCGCATATGAATACCTTTTCAATTTCAACTGCTTCTGAAATTATTTCCTGGATTTTCTTTTTGCTCAGTTTTTTTTCTAGTTTGTTATAGAGAAGCACCGCAAACTCGGTATGAAGAGCCTCATCTCTTGAAATAAGCTCGTTGCTGAATGTAAGTCCGGGCATAAGACCACGCTTCTTCAACCAAAAAATAGAACAGAAACTACCACTGAAAAATATACCTTCAACGCAAGCAAATGCTATAAGTCGTGTAGCAAAACTCGAACGTTTATCACCAATCCACTTAGTGGCCCATGATCCTTTTTTACTCACACATTCATATTCGTTCATAGCATTGAACAGTTTCCCCTTTTCTTCTTTGTTTTTTATGTAAGTGTCAATGAGAAGACTATATGTCTCTGAATGAATATTTTCCATAGCGATCTGAAATCCATAGAACGCGCGCGCTTCAGCCAATTGAATATCTGACATGAAGCGAACGCCTAGATTTTCTACAACAATACCATCAGATGCAGCAAAAAATGCCAATACCATTTTTACAAAATGTTTCTCGTCTGATGTGAGGTTCTCCCAATCACTCAAGTCTTTAGATAAATCGATTTCTTCGGCTCTCCAAAAACAATCCATTTGTTTTTTGTACATTTTCCAAATAGATTCATCTTGGATTGGAAACATTACAAATCTGTTATCATCTTCGGTAAGAAGCGGTTCAGTATGGACTTTAGACATTTTTATTTGGGGTCTTCTAAATAATATAGGACAATATTTTTTATATGGAAAACCTAATATCTTAAATTATCATCAAATACTATATGCCAACCGATATAACGCAAAAAGAGATGATGATTCAAGCACTCATGTCCGAACGAACTGTTTCGGACGAACAAAAAAAGAAAATATTATTAATTATAAAATATCTAGAAGAAAAATCACAAAATAACGAGGATATAGATGTTGCTTACGAAATCGACTGTCTTTGCGAATATATAGATTGGAAGTAAATATATATTTTATCGCATTATAATATAATGAAGAAAATTGCACAAGTTTCTCGAAAAAACATAAAGTCAAAAATACCCGCATGTTTCGAAACACCAATATTGCTATATATCGTTTTAGCGGCAGTTTTGGTAAACTTGTTCGTTTTATTTTGCAATCAAGATGATCAATCTATATTTTTGTTCATAATTATTTCAGCTCTGGTGTATTCGATAAATAATAATATGACAATTGTTCTTATATCCGCAATGGTCATAATAAACTCTCTAATGTTATTGCGTCATTTCTTACAAAAGAGAAGTGTTAAAACTATAAGAAAGCCAAAAACAAGAGTAGAAGGGTTCGCTGACCAACTTGATGATGTAGATTATATCGAGATTCAAGAAAAAGTAGAAGAATATACGAAAACGACAAAATTCTCGAAAAAAGAATTGTCTGAAGCTGAAACGGATGGTTATGAGCTCATACAAAGTACTCTAGACAATCCTGTTTTTGATGATGAAGAAAAGTTTCTTGAAGAAGATTATGATCGTGAACCGGTCGATCAGCTTCTTGAGTTCATTTCAGACATCAAAGACAAATATGAAGAAGACGAAGAGAACACTGATGAAATACAATACATTTTAGATTTAAATGAGTACATAAATAATACAGATGAATAAATGGTGTAGGATATTATTATCGTCCATCATTTAAGGGTTCATACCCCCCATCTGTCTGTGCATTATTATCCTTATTTGCATTATTTACCTTATTTGCATTATTTTCCTTGTTTGCATTATTTTCCTTGTTTGCATTATTTTCCTTATTAGAACCCACGTCGGTAGCATTCGCAATTGGCAAAAGTAAAAAGTAATTCTTAAAATACAAGTATCCAATTACAATAAGAAGTATTATTAAAAGAGAGATAATTATTCCTTGTACAATTGATAAATCTCCTGCCTCAAGATCCATATTTGGTCGTTTAAATACTTTTTTTACCGTTTTTGATGGGTCTTTGATCTTTCCTCCGCCATCAACCGGTCTGCATACAATAGTGAGATTTTTATATTGCGTACTATCTGCCGCTGCTGCAATCACTTCTGGATTTTCATCATCTGCTTCACTCATTTGTTTATTTAGGATATATATTTTATGGTTATATAATAATGTAACGATGTCGAACGATAATGTACTCGATTTTTTTCTATCTCACATGAATGAGTATTATGCATCGGAGAAGTTCTTTTTACTTTACGAAGGTATTCCCATTACTTTTTCAGAATTGGGAATTTTAGAAAGTACAAATGAACAACGTATCCGTATTCGAAACATAGTTAGAAAAATGTTCGGTGTAGAAGATAAATTTTATGATCTACTCACCGAAAAATGCATCACAAAACATGGTAGATTAAAGAGTGAATTAGTACGTAAAGTCATTAAATATGTATATGATAAATTAAAATTGACTAACGGCGCTAAAACCTTACCACCTTAAAGATCTGTCCAAGTACTTTCGTTGTAATCGTTGGGTTTGAATACAGCTGTTCTATTTTCTCGTTTTTTAATTATTGGCGCCATTTTCTTAACTGTTTCTATTTCTACAACATCTTTTTTGTTCGTTGTGTTTTCTACAGATGATTGCAGCGTACTCATTACATTTGGCCTCGTATTTGAATCATACATAGCCGAGTTGATACCGTCAAGTCTAACATTTTCATAGAAGTAGACAAGGAATAATATAGCCACTAGAGGATTAAAGAAGATAAACATGTAAATGACCAAGACAATACAACATACCATACCTACAACTGTATTCATAAAAGCTCTTATGTTTTCTTCTACTTTGAATTCGAAAACAATGAGAACTGCGAGTAAAAAGCCTAAAAGATTTTCAAAATATAATTTCATTATATAATTTCACAATATAAAAAGATTAATATAAAGAGAAAAAATCATTAGTAAATAACATTTGATAAAGTTCAACGCTTAAAATGGAAAAAACAAGTTATTTAGGCAAAAAGGGTTATACTATTAAGAAAAGCGAGTTTACACAATCACAATTGTACGAATTGCGTAAAGAGTTACATGTCAAACCCAATACAGGCATGACCGGTTATGGTGTAACAATTACATATCCAATTTATCGCGAGTCGACTAATAAAATATATATTCCCAGATACTTTGGTATTGAAAAGTTTGGAGAAACTTCTACAGTCATCATCCCAAAGGGCGTTGACATCGAATTGTCTTTTTCCGGTTCTTTATTTCAATATCAAACCAACATTGTAAATAAGTTTATATCTCATATCGGCGAAAGTGGTGGTGGTTTGTTAGATGTGGAACCTGGAAAAGGAAAAACCGTAATGGCGCTTAATATATTATCACAAATCAAAAAGAAAACATTGGTTGTTGTCCATAAATCTTTCTTGTTGAACCAATGGAAAGAAAGAATTGAACAGTTCTTACCAAATGCAAAAGTTGGGATCATACAAGGGAAAACAATGGATGTTGAAGACAAGGACATCGTTATCGGGATGCTTCAAACATTATCCACAAAGAAGATTTCAGACGATATTATAAATCAGTTTGGATTTACGATTTACGACGAATGTCATCATTTAAGCGCAGAAGTATTTTCGCAAGTGATGATAAATATAACAACGAACTATGTTCTCGGTTTAAGTGGTACCATGACACGAAAAGACGGCCTTACAAAAGTGTTTAAATGGTTCGTTGGGCCAATAGTTCATAAAGAGAAAACAGAAAGCCAAGAGGAAGTTATGATCAACTGTCTACATTTTCAAGATGTAGATAATGAAGAATACAATGAAGTTGAAACAGATTTCAAAGGAAATCCTCAATACAGCAAGATGATAACAAAGGTTTGTTCAAACGAAACCCGTACTGATATGATTGTTAATGTTGTTGCATACGAAATGAAACAAGAGATAAAACAACAAATTATGATACTTGCTCATAACAAAAATTTAATAAATGAATTGTTTGATAAAATAAAAGTATTCGAACCAAGTGTCGGATTATATATTGGTGGTATGAAAGAAAAGCAATTGAAAGAAAGTGAAACAAAGAAAGTAATCATTGCTACATATGCGATGGCGTCCGAAGGGTTAGATATAAAAACATTGACGACGTTGCTCATGGCGACACCAAAAACAGATGTTTGCCAGAGCGTCGGAAGAATTCTTCGAAGTAAGCATGCGCGGCCCTTGGTAATTGATATAATTGACGACCATGATATTTTTAGAAGACAATTTAAAAAACGAAAAAGTTACTACAATAAAAAGAAGTATAATATTCGAATGTATGATAATCTCAATAAATATTTGAGTAACGACTTTTTACATGTGACAAATAATAAAAAAAAGGAGGAGAAAAAAATTCCTGTATGTCTGATTAATTATTCGGACAGTGCTTCCTAAATATGCAACCCGAATGGTTCATGTTAGAAATGTCAATAAAAATATCAGGTGAAATAGTTTCGCAGTCACGCATCCATATTTTTAAAATACAAAATTTCTTTTTGGGAGACACCGTAATACCATTGATTGAATCGTGGTGTTCCACGCGTTTGGTGAGAGTTTTACCAAGAAGACTGAAGAAAACAGTTTGCCACACAGTTTCGACATCTTTATTCAAGATCTTGTATGAAAAGCACCCACCGTTGTTGTTTTGTTCGTCTTCCCAGATAGGAAGTATATCTTTTTTCATGACGAACATCATTGACTTTTTTATTAAATCATAACTCATTTCATCATTTAATAATACTGCGTCTTCTACAGTACATATTTCCATCATATTGATGTAACTATTTATCGACCAGTCCGGGTCGTCATGTAGATGTAAGTAGAACTGCCATAGATGCGATAGTTTTGAACAACTGCTCATAATATTATATATTCAGTATATTCTTTAAACCTGCTTCAATTTCTTTGTTTTTCAATTTCTTCAATTTCTTCAATTCTACAAATATTAATATAAAAAATCTACTATTTATTTGAATATAATGTCTACTAATTCATATACAATGACTTCTTCTTATTCATCTGTTATGACTGAGATAATAAAAAGACAAACGAATTATTCCGATGATGAAATACAGGAAAAACTCAAACTACACGATAACAATATTGAGGCAATAATTCTCGAATATGTTTCTTCTAGTAGGAAAAAGGGGTCAACAAATATTACAGAAACTCGAGAAATATCAACGAATCAAAAAATATTCAAGGCTATACGAGAAAACTTTGATGCGAGTGTGCCGAGGGGAAAAAATATTTCGTAAAGACCTTTCAGAAGAATATCATTTTTCTTCCATTTCCGCGTTTACGTCTACTAACCTTAGATCTTATCTTGGAACCGTTTAACACGGAATAATTTATAAAGTTGGCATTGTGATCATACATCGATTTAAAAGCGTCGACGTTCAGAAATCCGGTTTCGTGGTCAAACTCGTAATTCACATTTGTTAAAGACTGCAGCCCATCTGTCTCAAAATAAGCTTTGTCAACCTCTTTATCTAAGTTCGCTCTGTTCACCATTTTAGCCAAACTGTCAACAAAATGTAATATTTTATTTGAACCGATGGTATGAAAAGTATCACGGTTTACATGCATGTTGTGCAAAACTGCTCTCCTATATATCACATTGTCTTCAAACCCCCACCCCCAATAGTTAGGAAATCCATTTATTGTTTCAAAGTCTTCTCCAGTTATTGCAAAAATGCCACCAAGTGCAAATTCATACCCATAATAATGTTTTATTTCACCCTTGGAAACATTATAATCTAAAAAGTTTTTTTTATATGGCAATGTATCGACATCATTGAATATAAAAATTTGATTTTTGTAATGTTCAGGATATTTTTCCTTGGCGTATAAAAATCCTATATTCTTCATGGCTCCTCTATTGAACGGATGTGTTCCATTTTGATGAGCAAAAATTATCTCGTAATCATCGTTACTATAATCTTCCATCAAATACTTCATGTATATATCAAAAAAAACTTTATGCTCTTGACGATCTCTATAGGGAACAACAAATATATGTCTGGGCGCCATATAATATGTATCTAAACATTATATTTTTGAATAACTGTTTGAGGAATTAGTATGTCTTTGTAATTTTCCAATTTTTTATAACATTTGTTTATTGTGACTTCACTTATTTGACTTGCATCATTAATATCCTTTTTTGATACATTCAAGTTACAATTCAGAGAGATATAATAAATTATACCAGCGGCAATAGAATGTGGAGTATTTTCCGGTATGAGATTTTGCGTTTTCACTTTATGTGCCACAAACAGACACAAACGCGTTAACTCTTGATTTATATTGAGCTTGCTACAATATCGTGCAATGAACGTAGACGGTGTAGTTTTAGTCATGACCGTTTGTTCTTCCGCGTCTTCAGACATTTCGATCCCATTGAGAATATTCATTGCGTTTTTGCAACCTCTTGTTGTACTTGTATTATCAAGTTTAAATATTGATGCTATTTCTTTAGGTGTCCGTGGGTTCTTGTTTTTGCTGAACGATATGTAGATTGATGCTGCCAATATACCGTCGCGGTTCAGCCCTCTAAATGTTTTCGCTTCAGACAGTTTTACATAGTATCGAACCGCTTCGTCGATAATTATCTTTGGTATTCCCGCGTTTTTGGCAATCAATGTAATTATTTGGAAATCATCATATTTAGACTTTTCCTTATATGGCATGCTTTGCCATTCTGTGTATCGTTTAATGCGTCTCATTTCATAAGAAGACGACCTACCACACATCACCTTGCAACCAAACGATGACTCTATCAATAACGGGTTTATTGGCATGCCGCAGCGTGTTGGGTCTGAAGCATTTGTGTCGTCTGCGCCATAATATCGCCACTCTGCGGTAAAGTCTAGTGTTTTTTTGTAAAGTATTCCGCATTCTGGGCTGCTGCAAAACAAGAACCCGGATTCGCCGCAATATAATCTACTTTTACATGCAGTGCATTCGTTTGTATTTATAACATCGTCCTTTTCATATATGCAGGTCATGTCTTTTTCAACTCCTGACTCTTTGTCAATCATTTTCCATATATCTTTCATTGATTTCCTAGAAGTATTATTACGAAACTTCTTTGTTTTCGACATTGATTTTATTTGAGACTTTTCTGTCATCTCTGCCAGGTTGTTATTAAATATGATATAATGTATTTATTTCAATTTTTTAATTTAAATGTATATTATATATGGGTAATTCATTATCAAATAATTCGTCAATCAATAATGTATATGAACCAAATAATACACAATTAATCGAAGATACACAGCAAACTCTAATAGAAGCCGTCGATCAAATCGCTACTGGGTATATTTTAAAACAAAACATGATTGACATAATGAGATTTACTGATAAAGATTATAGACAAAATCTTATATTATTGACTTCGCATATTCTTAAGTCGAAACTCAGTAGTGTAGATTTGGGAATTCTTAAAGAGAGGGTTTTGGAAGGCACATCCGCATACAAACAAAAAAATATGTCAAAATCCACAAATATCAGCTTGAACGCTGACAATTCGAGCGCTGACAATTCGAGCGCTGACAATTCGAGCGCTGACAATGTTAATACAAATAATATAGAAGATACGTCGTACGAAAATGAAAATAACAACACATATAGTAAAAATATGGACGATAATCTGGTTTATATATCTAACAAAGAACAAATGTTAAAATACTCTATTGAAACCGACCGCGAGAAAAAAAAAGCCATTGTTGTCATATCAAAATTTTACGTCAAGATTATGATATTATTTAGTGCGATTGTTTCCGTTGTTGACCCTCAATATGTGTATGAAACAGAAGATAATGAAAAAAAATACTTTTATTTGAAAGATTATGATAACATAAAAATGATGGGACGTACGAATAAAACGTTAAGACTATTCAGTCTGGATAATCCGATGAACCTTGTAAAACGACGACTTTTAATTTTAAAAAACAAAATGGATCATGAAACAAACAATGGTGAAACAAGTGAAAGTATGGTTGTAATAAATCCTGGAGAAAAAATATGCAAAATGAACTTATCCGAAGAAAATGGGTCAAGATCACCCCTCACAAGTGAAATTGGTATTAAAGAACTAGATATGTTGTACTATGACGTATTTGACGAAGAAACGAACACCTGGTCTAAAAGATCGAAAGAAATGGACGAGCTGTACAAGAAAGATGTATTGACATTTTTCCAGATATTCTCTGGCAAAAAAGACAAACCTGCAAATATTCAAACGTTTGAAGACATCGAACTTTTAGATTTTCATAACTTAAAACGTTGCAAAAACGGCGACTTCTTTGAAGATTTGTTAGTTTCTAAAAATGATGTTCTTTTTCGTAAATACCTTACAAAAATTGAAGAAATACAAGAAATTACAAAAACCCAAAAGAGAAAATTACTCTTCATATTGAAATCCATATTTCACGAGAGGCCGAAAGGAGAAGGAGAAGAACAATTTAAGATAAATCCAGAACTTAAAATGAAACATTTAGAAGAGAAACAAAGACAAATAAAAGAATGTATATTGAAGATATACACATTGTGTGAGCAAAAGTTCATTGAAGCCCTCATAATTTATGAGCGTATGTATGATAATCAACATGGGGCTGTTGTGGAAAATAGATTAAACGACGTCAACGAAAACTGGTCAAGTAATTCCATTGAACAGCTAAAACAAATGGAACTAAATAGACAAGACTTGCGCAATATGAAAGACAATGAAAATAGTCAAACCGTCTTGAACAATGCACTTCTACAAGAAAGTAAAATTCCAATCTATCCTAAAAAAGTTACACCACTTGTAAAACCCGAACCGCCTTCCGAACCTAACACAAACTCTTCTGAAAATAATCCGAATCCGGATAGTTCAGATGATGTAACAAATAATCAAGTAAGCACCACCACAACCACCGATAGCTTAAATATAGAAGGCTCAACTAGCTCGGGTCGAGCATATTATAATTTAGAAAATAGTTTGCATGGTGCAGAGGCATCCACCCCACAAAGGGTTGATACACAATTTACGCAGGAATCCGCGTCACCATCAGTGATGACATCCGCGGCATATCCACCAGGGCCATCCGCGCCACTGGTGGAAACGCCAATCATGACACCCGCGCAACTGATGCAAACGCCAGTCACGC
>Ga0228669_1000614_pt1 | contig 18185 bp, 20 predicted proteins | sample 84DmetaG_FD_182700 | JGI IMG/M metagenome (GOLD analysis project Ga0228669, IMG submission 182700) | Seawater microbial communities from Monterey Bay, California, United States - 84D | ecosystem: Environmental > Aquatic > Marine > Coastal | place: USA: California | collected 2016-10-11 | reverse complement strand
AAAAAGTAATTTCTATTGCTATTCAAGACGATTTTCACATCGTGAAAACCAATAAAAGAGAGTACAAGGCACTAGTCATAGTTTTAGCCTTAAATTATGCAAAACCATTTCTAATTAAAGGTTTAAAAGCGTATCTAGAACCTCATCAAAGCGCAAAAGCATCAAAAGATAGAATTCAATTAAGGAATAAAAATTATTTAGTTACTGAGAACGTCTATGTCTGTGGAACCTTATCGGGATGCAGAAGTCAATTTGCCATTGCAGCAGGAAGTGGTGCTAGTGTGGCCACTGATATTTTAACCCTATGGAACAATGGAGAACACAGCCAGGTTCATGATAAGATTTAGCTAGTTTTTTGTTGCACCTTTCCTAGGAAATTTAAAATAACAAATGCTAAGCCACATAAAGACTGTATTAAAAAAACAATACGAATCTCATCTTTCTCTATACACTGTAAAATTCCACTAAATATTAAGAAAACACCATAGATATAAAAAAATACTTTTCGAAATGATAATTTTTTGGCCTCAGAAATCTTGGTCATTTTCATAGACACAACATGTAAGATGGCAATAACAATAAAAGTTCCTAATAAAATTAAAATGCCTTTTCCCATGCTTTAAATATAGGAAATGTAAATACAAAAAACAACGTTCCAAAAATTACTCCACGGTGATGGTTTATTATTTCGGAGTGGTTTATCTTACCCTTAATCCTTTTCATAATTTCATGACATTAATCGTGATTGACGTTTAAATGACGTATTAATTAATTATTGATTAAATTATAATTTCAGTTATTTTGTTGTTAAATAAATCTAATTATAATTTCTATGAATTTAAGTAAAAGAATAAAAAAATCGAGGATAAAAAATGGATTAACTCAACTAGACCTTTCTGAAAAATCAGGTGTTTCACTAAGGACAATCCAAAGAATTGAAAATGAAGAAGTAACTCCCTCGATTTATTCCTTAAATAGAATTAGTGAAGTTCTTAATGAAGATTTTAGTTCTTCAGAAAATAAAACAATATTTAAGAAAACCTACACATTTATTTTGTTAGGAATTTTTTCATTAACACTTGGTTTTTATTATATCGGTTTTAAAGAGTTACCACCACCACCTTTTGATTATTGGAAACAAGTTTATCAAGAATTGAACACTTCTGATGGAGGCTATATCAAATATTATGATACAAACTGTTATGGTTCAGACGGAACAGATTGTGACATCATTGTTTTAAAGTATTTAAATGATAATATTCAATGGAAAACTACAATTGGAGGGAATTCTTGGGATTATGTTGAGGATATTTTAGAAGTAGAAGACGGTTATTTAGTACTCGGACAAACAGGTTCTTATGGTGTTGGAAATAATGATGTTTATTTAACTAAATTAGATTTAATGGGAAATGAACTTTGGTTTAAAACATATGGTGATTCTTTGAATGATTATGGTAGGGTAATTACTCCATCAAATGACAATAATGAATATATAATAAATGGAGAAAAACAAAATTGTCCAAAACCTAATGATTGGGAAAATTGTTATATGGAAGAACTTGTAATTAAGATAAACGAAAAAGGAGATAAACTTTAATATAGTCTTGAAGGTGTTCAATTTTATTCACCCATCACAAACTACTCTAATGTGATAAACTAATTTATGGTGTGTGGATATCTCATCTATGTTTTAATTCAGAAATTACAATTTCAAAAAATCAACTTTCTTCAAAATCTATATACCTTAAATTTAAAATTGTTAATTTTAGAAAAAAATATACTTCATGAAATATACTATAAAAACATTTGGGAAACCATGTCATTATCAGTTCTCAAACATTAAGGAGATTGAGGTTAACGATATTGAATTTGGTGAGATGGATTATCACGAACTAGAAGAAACCTTTCTTTTGGATAAGTGTTCAGTTGAAAATATGAAAATTAGTCTTGACGATGAGATTAAGTTTGAAATATATAATAGTAACGGTAAAATATTAGATTTTTCATCAAATGACATCGAACAAAGTGATGAAGGTGGCGATTGTTTTTGTCCAGAACCACAGTATAATGATGAGTATGAAAATTGTCTTGGCTCAATACAATATTTTAAAGGAGGAGGCCCAATATTTGAATTTGAAACAGACAACGAATTAAAAATTGAAAACTTTACATATAGTTTATCGATTTTGGAACTCGATGACGGAGAAATATCATTAATGGATAACTTTTATTACAACAACAAAAAATTAGAAAACATAGATTCTGGTGAGTCGTGGGGAACTAATAGACTGGTGAAAATATGGAAGGATAATGGAGAAGTTTTTGAGTTTGAGGAATAGATTTTTAAACCCAATACAAATTACTCTACCGTGATAAACTAATTTACGGAGGGTGGATACCACATTTATATTTCAATACAGAAATTACAATTTCAAAAAATCAACTTTCATCAAAATCTGAATACCTTAAATTTAGAATTGTTAATTTTAGAAAATAATAATTTAAAACTTATCAAAATGGAAGTGATAAAAGTTGAGATTACCAAATTAACAGAATTAAATATAATTGAGGATATTCAAGATGGAATGGATTATTTTAAATTTGTATGTTCATCAAAAATGAAGGTTAATGATGAAGAAATTTTGTTTGAATTTACAGAAGAAGAGGGGTCAGGAGGAAAACTTAGGTTACCAAATGATAATTATACTTTAGAAGAAGTAGAAACAGTTAATAATTTCAATCTTTGTGTTATCTTAAATATATTTCAAACAGGTCTTTGGAAACATTATCAAGAAATGAATATTGGAGATAATTGGGAACTTGAATTTGATAAAAAAACTTGGGATGAAGGAGGTGAAAATAGGGACTGGGGATACCTAACCGAACCATATTAAACCTACCACAAATTACTCCACGGTAACTGATTTAGCTAAATTTCTCGGTTGGTCTACATTCTTATCTAACATCACTGCAATATGGTACGACAACAACTGGAAAGGAATCGTCGTTAATAGCGGTGTAAGCGCCTCCTCGGTTTCTGGTATTTCTATAACATGATCTGCAATTTCTTTTACCGTAACATCACCTTCAGTAACAATGGCAATAATTTTACCACTTCTAGATTTTATTTCTTGAATATTACTCACTACTTTCTCGTAATGTCCTTTATTTGTTGCAATTACAAATAGAGGCATGTCTTCGTCTATCAAAGCAATAGGGCCATGCTTCATTTCAGCAGCAGGATATCCCTCTGCGTGGATATAAGAAATCTCTTTTAATTTTAATGCCCCTTCTAATGCTACTGGAAAGTTGAATCCTCTTCCAAGGTATAAACAGTTTTTAGCATCTTTATAAATATTTGCTATTTCTTTGACTTTGTCATCTATTTCAAGTAATTTTTGAACCTTCTCAGGGATTATTTGCAGCTTCTGCAAATAAGTATGAAATTCAGGTTTTGAGAGTGTTCCTTTTTCTTTTGCAAGTTTTAATGCAATTAAAGTTAACACTGTAATTTGTGTTGTAAATGCTTTTGTTGAAGCTACACCAATCTCTGGACCTGCGTGGGTATATGCACCAGCATGTGTCTCTCTAGAAATTGATGATCCTACAACATTACACACTCCAAAAACAAACGCTCCTTTAGATTTTGCTAATTTTATGGCTGCCAATGTATCTGCAGTTTCACCCGACTGAGAAATGGCTATGACAACGTCATCAGGTGTAATAATTGGATTTCTATATCTAAACTCAGAAGCATATTCTACCTCTACAGGTATTCTAGCCATATCTTCAAGAAGATACTCTCCTACAAGTCCTGCATGCCAGGAAGTACCACAGGCTACAATAACAATTCTTTTTGCATTTAAAAATTTTTTAATGTTATTGTCTATTCCAGACATTTTTATAATGCCTTCGTCAACCAACATTCTACCCCTAAAGGTATCTATAATTGCTTTGGGTTGTTCGTGAATTTCCTTGATCATAAAATGATCATACCCCCCTTTTTCGATTTGATCTAAACTTAATTTTAATTTTTGAATGATCGTGTCTACAAATGCGTCATCGAGTATTCTTCTAACCCTTATATCTCTACCTAATTTAATAATTGCCATTTCTTCATCCTCTAAATACACAACATTTTTTGTGAATTCTATAAATGGTGAGGCATCTGAGGCAACAAAAAACTCTTCATTATTCTTTCCTACTCCAATAGCAATAGGACTTCCTAATCTAGCTACAATAATTTCATTAGGCTTTTCTTTATCAAATACTGCAATTGCATAAGCTCCTGTTACTTGTGTTAAAGCTAATTGTACTGCTTTTCCAAGTTTGCAGTTTTCTTGTTTCTTTACTTCTTCTATTAAGTTAACCAACACCTCTGTATCTGTATCACTATGAAAAGTATAACCTCTGTTTATTAATTCTTTTCTTAGGGTATCATAATTTTCTATAATCCCATTGTGAACAATCACTAAATTTCCTGATTGAGATGTATGAGGGTGAGAATTAATATCGTTCGGAACTCCATGAGTAGCCCATCTTGTATGACCAATTCCTATAGTTCCAGCTTTTCTTTTTGAATTGTTATCTGTGATCTGTTCTAAATCAGATACTTTTCCTTTAGTTTTGGAAAGATTGATGTCTTCTCCATCATAGATCATTATACCAGCACTATCATAGCCCCTGTACTCTAATCTTTTTAGGCCGTTAATGATAATTGGATATGCATCCTTTTCGCCTATGTATCCTGTGATTCCACACATGTTTTTATATTTTTAGAGGGTGATTAATTTAACTATTTACTCCTCTTCTGTCTTGAGTGAGTATGATATTTTTAATTTAGGTTTCCTTGAAGTATTTTGTGTATTATTATTTAATAACGTAATTGCTTTTGGGTTCCAATTATAATTCCTAACTACAGTATCTACAGATGAAACTGGAAGATCAGTTGGGTTAAAAACTCTGACGCCAAGTGCAGGAAGGTTATCTGTATTTCCAGCTAACAGTTCTGAAATATAATCTGTGATCTTAAATGTATAGCTATTGGGTTTGTTATCGTCATTTACATTTAATGCACCTCCAACCTCATTAACCCCTTCAGTTACATAATCCGTAATTTGACGAGGAGTTTCTATTCCTGCGCTATTTACCCCATCTCTAAATATGAATAACTGATAGGGAATTGCTGTTGTGTCTGGCTCAATAACGTCTTGATCTACGTATACTGTAATTGTTGCATCATTAATTAACCAATTTTTTGTTCTCAATTCTTCTAGGTCGTCAGGAATCCCGTTTGAATCATTGTCATCACCAAGAATTTTTAACTGCGCCATTGATCCAGAAACACCTTGAATAGGCACATGATTAACTCCGGGTGCTTGTCCTGGAGTTGTTTTATACTCGTTAGTTCTTATTCCTGATAATAAAAATGTATCTGTCTTTTTTACTGTATCAAAAACTACTGTTCCTCCATCAACTAAAACTGTATTTGTGTAATATATATCAATTAATGGTTGAAGGTTATTATTGTTAAATCCAAGAGATATTAATGATCCGTTATCACCCTCTGCTTGTATTTTTATTCCTCTAAAGTAATTGTTAAATGCATCTTGTGATGCAAAATTTGGAGTTTCATATTGGTCAAAAAGAAGTTCTTTAATTAAATCTTCCTTTAATGGGATACTAATGGATGGAACTGAATTAGCATAAACAATAGTATCTGTATCGTAGACTAATCCGGTACTTAGCCTTCTTTTAACAAATTGCGCAGTGTCTCTTCTATTTGGAGTAAATTGAATATCTTCAACACTATTTAACTTCTCAGTTGAAACTTCGTAAGTTTGATCTGAATAATAGGTGTTAAGAAGAGCTGGAGTAGTTGGATTTAAACCACTCAAATAAGTTTCTAATCTAAAGATGTTTAACGTAAAAGGTTCGGTTTGATCTCCAATAATAGAATCTAATAAATAATCAGAATCAAGTAGTGCAGTATTTAATAGGGAAGCATTATAAGGAATCCTTAACAATACCGTATCTATAGAGGTAATGGTTATCGTATCTGCACCATAGTCTTGATCTACTTTATTTAAATTGTTAGGTATACTAAGTTGAGAGATGATAGAAGCTTCAATTTTCTTGTAATTATTGTTGTTATAAACTCCTAATAAATATTGCCCTAACAAGCCTCCTATAGACAATCCATCTGCTTGAACTTTTGCTATATTCTTAGCAGTCATCTCTATTTCAAAAACAGTATCATTAGTAGTAAACTGATCATTATTAACTATTGAAGTTCCAATATCAGTAAAATCTTCTTCACAAGAAACAACTAACCCTAAAAGAAACGCTGTAAATACAACATAACATGTTGCTTTTATATATTTTCTTAACATAACCACTCTAAGTTTACTCTTCTGAAATAAGATCTTTATAAAAATTTAAATAGGATTCAAATGAATCTTCTTCCTGATATGACAATGCAGGAACATCTGTGTTTTTAATTTCTTCTGATATTTCATCAGGAATCTCTTGGCTTCCTTGAACAATTGCATCAGAGTTTGAAACAGCACTTTTTATAATATTTGTATAGTTTGGTTCTTCTAAAACTTTAATTTTTTCAGCTGAAATATTATCAAATTTTATTTTTTCAGCTAGATCATTATTTAATGTACCTTCAAAATCTTTGTTGTATACAGAAGTTACAATTTTACTTTCTGAGAATAAAGGCTCATCACTGTAATATTCTTTAATGTACAATGGCAACAATGATGCCATCCATCCATGAACATGAATAATATCTGGAGCCCAATTCAATTTTTTTACAGTTTCAACAACTCCTTTGGCAAAGAATATTGCTCTTTCATCGTTGTCTGAAAAAAGCTGATCATCTTCATCAGAAAAGATAGCTTTTCTCTTAAAGTATTCATCATTATCAATAAAATAAACTTGCATTCTTTCCTTAGGAATTGAAGCTACTTTAATAATCAAAGGCATATCCATATCGTTGATTATTAAATTCATCCCAGACAAACGAATTACTTCGTGTAGTTGATGTCTTCTCTCGTTTATTACCCCAAAACGAGGCATAAATATTCTTGTTTGTACACCTTTTGAATGCGCTTTCTTTGCTACATTGAATGCAGTAGATGCTATCTCTGTTTCTGGCAAGTAAGGTACAACCTCAGAAGAAACATACAATATTCTCTTATCTTTCATTAAATTTAAGCCTTTGTATAAGTTTGCAAAAGTACGAAATTTTCTGCAAAAGTCGTGTTAAAATACTAAGTTTGCCATCTTAGACTATATTCTATTATGAAGGTTTTTAAAACTAAGGAAGAACTTAATTTATATTTAAAAGAATTTCGTTCTAAAAATGCTAAAATTGGTTTTGTCCCTACAATGGGAGCGCTCCATAAAGGGCACCTCTCCTTGTTGGAAAAATCTTCAAAAGAAAATGACATTTCAGTTGCTAGTATTTTTGTTAACCCTACACAATTTAATAAAAAAGAAGATTTAGATAACTATCCCAGAACTCTTGAAAACGATCTTAAACTTCTCAAAAACACTAACTGCAATGTTGTTTTTATTCCTTCTACACATGAAATTTATTCAGAAGCAGTCTCATCTGGTCAATTTAATTTTGATGGTTTAGAAAATGAAATGGAGGGAAAATACAGAGAAGGGCATTTTAATGGAGTGGGAACTATAGTAAAAAAGTTATTTGAAATAGTACTTCCAACCCATGCTTACTTTGGTGAAAAAGATTTTCAGCAATTACAAATTGTAAGAAAATTAGTAAAAAAAATACCCTTAGATGTAAATATTGTGTGCTGTTCAACGTTCAGAGAGGCTAATGGATTAGCTATGAGTTCAAGAAATACACGTTTAACTTCAGAAGAAAAGAAGGCAGCATCAATTATCTATCAGATACTTAATGAGGTAAAAAATAAACTAGACATAATTCCAATAGAAGCTCTAGTTATGTGGGTTCATGAACAATTTGAAAAGCAGCCTCTTTTTGAATTGGAATACTTTACTATTGCAGATGAGGAAACCTTAAAAAGTGTATCCAATATCTCCCCTAAAAAAAACTATCGTGCATTTATTGCAGTATATGCAAGAGAAGTTCGATTAATTGACACTATTTCATTAAATTATTAACTTCTTTTTAGTGTGTTTAATCTTTTCAAATTTTAAAAAAGTAGTACTTTTGCAAAATGTTAGTTCAAGTTGTTAAATCAAAAATCCATCGTGTTAAAGTAACAGGTGCCGATTTAAATTATGTAGGTAGCGTTACTATAGATGAAGACCTTATGAATGCTGCAAATATCATAGAAGGTGAGCGTATACAAATTGTTAATAATAACAATGGCGAACGACTAGAAACCTATGTGATCCCTGGACCTAGAAAAAGTGGTGAAATTACATTAAATGGAGCCGCGGCAAGAAAAGTTGCTGTTGGAGATGTTTTAATATTAATTACTTACGCCTTTTTAGAGCTTGAAGAAGCTAAGAAGTTCAAGCCTGCACTTGTTTTTCCTAACGAAAACACTAATTTACTTACCTAATTTTGGATTTTAAAATAAAAAAAACCTTAAAAATAATAATTCCTCTGCTCTTTGGGGGAGGCTTAGTTTGGTATTTATTTACGATTATACCACCTAAGACACTACTAGAGTATTTTAAAAATGCGAACTATTGGTGGATTGCTCTAGGGTTGTTTTTTGGAATTTTAAGTCACTTATCAAGAGCTTATCGTTGGAAATTTATGTTGGAGCCCTTAGGCTATAAGCCAAGATTTATCAACAGTACTCTAGCGGTTTTAATCGGTTATTTTGTAAACTTAGCGATACCAAGAGCTGGAGAGGTTTCAAGAGCTTCTGTGATGACTAATTATGAAGGCATTCCATTCGAAAAAGGGTTTGGTACTATTGTAGCAGAACGCATCGCTGATTTGATTATGATGTTTTTGATCATAGGAATTACCTTGCTAATTCAATTTGATTTTATCATTAAATTACTCACAAAAAATGTAGACCCCATTAAAATGGGTTTAAGTTTAATTGTGTTTGTGGGTGTAGCTTTCTTGTTTTATAGCTATGTAAGAAAATCTACAAACGGCTTAGGTTTAAAAATCAAAACCTTTGTAAAGAGTCTTATTGAGGGGGTTACTAGTATTTTTAGAATGAAAGATAAATGGGCTTTTATTTTTCATACTGTGTTTATTTGGGTCATGTATATCTTAATGTTCTGGGCTACCATTCCTGCTATTAATGGCTTAGAGGTTCCGTTTGGCGGAATTTTAGTTGGGTTTATTGCTGGTGGATTTAGTATTGCAGCAACCAATGGAGGAATTGGCTTGTATCCATTAGCAGTTGCTGGCGCTTTCACATTGTTTGGTGTTCCTGAGGAACCCTCTACTGCATTTGGAAGTGTAATGTGGGCAGCACAAACCGCTATGATTATAATTTTTGGCGGACTCTCATTTTTACTTTTGCCAATCTGTAATAAAGCAAAGTAATTTTCTTTTCTTTGTGTAAACTTTATATCAAATGGCGAAAGCTAAAACTACTTTTTTTTGTCAGAATTGTGGCACTCAGCATTCAAAATGGATGGGGCAATGTAACGCATGTAATGAATGGAATACTATTATTGAAGAAGTAGTTCAAAAAGAGGTCGCTAGAGAATGGAAACAATCTAATCGTATAAAAAGTATTTCTAAACCCTTGAAAATTGAAGACATTCAATTAAATACTGAGGAACGAATCCCTACAAAGAACAATGAACTGGATACCGTTTTAGGGGGAGGCTTGGTTAAAGGGTCTGTAACATTATTAGGAGGTGAGCCCGGTATAGGTAAATCTACACTAATTCTGCAGGTAGCTCTTGCAATCTCTCATAAGGTTTTATATGTTTCTGGCGAAGAGAGTCAGTCTCAAATAAAAATGAGGGCAGAAAGAATTCAAAAGAATGCCTCTAATTGTCTTATTTTAACCGCAACAAATACTCAGGAAATTTTTAAAAACATTGAAAATACAATCCCTGAAATCTTAGTTATAGACTCTATACAAACCCTTCATACTAATGCTTTAGAAGCCTCGCCTGGGAGCGTCTCTCAAATTAGAGAAACTACTGCAGAACTTATAAAATTTGCAAAAGAAACAGGCACTCCTGTTTTGCTAATTGGCCATATAAACAAGGAAGGACAAATTGCTGGACCAAAGATTTTAGAACATATGGTAGACGTTGTATTACAATTTGAAGGAGATAGAAATCATACCTACAGAATATTGCGTTCACAAAAAAACAGATTTGGTTCAACTGCAGAATTGGGAATTTATGAAATGTTTACTAATGGATTGCGAGAAGTTTCAAACCCATCTGAAATTCTCATTTCAAAAAAAGACTCCGATTTAAGCGGAACTGCTATTGCTTCAACACTTGAAGGGGTTCGTCCTTTGATGATTGAAGTTCAAGCATTAGTAAGTTCTGCAGTATATGGGACTCCTCAAAGAACAACAACAGGATATAATCTTAAGCGCTTGCATATGGTTTTGGCTGTTTTAGAAAAAAGAGCTGGATTTAAATTGGCAGCAAAAGATGTCTTTTTAAACATTACAGGTGGTATTAGTATAGATGACCCTGCAATTGATCTTGCTGTTGTTGCCTCAATTTTATCTTCTAATCAAGATATTGCCATATCACCCAATGTTTGTTTTGCTGCAGAAATTGGATTAGCTGGAGAAATAAGACCAGTTTCTAAAATAGATCAACGAATCTCAGAGGCAAAAAAACTTGGTTATAAAACATTTGTTGCCTCTAAATACAACAAAATTACCTATAAAGAAGGGGGTATAAAGCTAATTCTTGTTGGAAAAATTGAAGAAGTATTTGCAACTTTGTTTGCATAAAAAAACCACGCCATAGCGTGGTATTATCTCTCTAAATTATCAGAGATATTATTTTTTATTTACTTCTTTAATGTACTTTTCCAAAGCCATTGTCATGGACGGTGTTTCGGGAGATGGCGCAGTAATATTACATTTTAGTCCTGCTGCCGTAGCTGCCTTTACCGTAGAATTACCAAACACTGCTATTCGAGTATTGTTTTGCTTAAACTCTGGGAAATTCTTAAATAATGAGTCTATCCCTGATGGGCTAAAGAATACTAAAATATCATAAAATACATTTTCTAAATCAGATAGGTCACTTACAACTGTTTTGTACAATATTGCTCTTTTCCAATTTACGCCTAATGCATCTAATTCATTTGGAATTAATGGTTTTAATTTGTCTGAGGAAGGCAATAAAAACTTCTCTTCTTTATGTTTTTTAATAAGCTTTACCAATTCAGGAAAAGTTCTTTTTCCAACATAAATTTTACGTTTTCTGTACACTACATACTTCTGTAGGTAGAAAGCAACAGCTTCAGACTGGCAAAAATACTTCATAGCGTCTGGCACTTTAAAGCGCATTTGCTCAGCAATTCTAAAGAAATGATCAACAGCATTTCTACTTGTTAGAACAATAGCTGTGAAATTTGACAAATCAATTTTTTGAGCTCTAACCTCTTTTGAAGTAACTCCCTCAACATGGATAAAAGGCCTAAAATCAATTTTAACTTTCTGTTTATCAGACAAGTCAGAATAAGGAGATGTTTCTGTTTTTGGTGCTGGTTGAGACACCAAGATTGTTTTCACTTTCATAATCTGCTTCTATTTTATTAAAAAATCAATCTAAACAAAACGAATAGCGGTGCTAATTCGAAGGCGCAAAGGTACAAAATAAAATAAAATAACTCTTTAATAATCAGGTTTTTGTTATTGATGAAAATTAATAAAAATCTCAATGAAAAAAGTGCTATCACACCAGTAAATAATAAATATTGCTGCTGAAGCGCATAAAAATAAAATATATTTAAAAAAAATAAGCCAATAGAAATAGAATAAAGATACCCTCTTTTAGAAGTCATAAAAAATGACAACCTCGATTTGAACTGAAAGAGTGAGAATAATCCAAAAACAATTAAAAACCTTAACCCTACATAGCTAATCAGGTAATAGGTACTCTCTAGATAATCTTCTAATAGAAAAACACTTTGTTGTTTAAATTGGTTTACAAGAAAAAAAGTGGTTACAGAAAGCATCAAAAAAGTGAATACTGAAAACCCTGTTTGAAAAAAAGAAAAGGCCCAATAGTTTTCCTCTGCCTCTATTTCAAGAAATCCTTTATTAAAAATAGACGTTACATACCCTTTTAATTTTTCGGCTGTAAAAAGTTTCAGAAAAAAAAGCAATAGTATAGAGAATACAAAAATTATTGTGATCCAATTATTTGACAAAACACTTCTCTGAAGAGCTTCCATTCCTTCTTTTTTGTAATTAAGATTAAGACAAAATTAGTCATAAAAAAATGTATATTTGTGCATATTCTCACACATTTTATGTCTGACACTTTAGTTATTATTCCAACCTATAACGAAAAAGAAAACATTCAAGCTATTATAGAGGCTGTCTTTAATCAAAAAAAGAAGTTTCACATATTGGTTGTTGATGACAACTCTCCAGACGGAACTGCTGAAATTGTAGAAAAGCTTATCATCCAATATCCCGATGAGCTGTTTATTGAAAAAAGAAAGGGTAAAAATGGTCTTGGAACTGCATACATTCATGGCTTTAAGTGGGCTATTCAAAAAAATTATGATTATGTTATAGAGATGGATGCAGACTTTTCTCACAACCCAAAAGATTTAGTGAGGCTATACAATGCATGTGAAAAAGAAGGTGCCGATGTTTCCATAGGTTCTCGATATTCACAAGGCGTAAATGTTGTGAACTGGCCCATGAAAAGAGTACTGCTCTCTTATTTTGCCTCAAAATACGTTCGTTTTATTACAAGAATTCCAGTTCATGATACTACTGCTGGGTTTGTTTGTTACAAAAGGACTGTGCTTGAAACTATTAAACTCAATAAAATACGTTTCGTTGGCTATGCCTTTCAAATTGAAATGAAGTTTAAAGCTTGGAAACATGCATTTAAAATTAAAGAGGTTTCTGTAATCTTTACTGACAGAACAGAGGGAACCTCCAAAATGAGTGATGGAATTATATATGAAGCACTTTTTGGTGTAATAAAAATGAGATTTAAAGGCTTACGATGAACGCTTACTTAATTAAAAATGCAACGATTGTAAATGAGGGGGATGCCTTTCTTAGCGATGTCTTGATTGAAAATGGAATTATCACAAAAATAAGCGCTTCTATAGCGTCAGATTCTGTTCCAGTAATTGATGCTAAAGGAAAGTATCTTATTCCTGGATTGATAGACGATCAAGTTCATTTTAGAGAGCCCGGGCTAACTCATAAAGCAACTATTGGCACAGAAAGTAGAGCTGCTGTTGCGGGTGGGGTTACTACTTTTATTGAGATGCCAAATACAGTGCCTCAAGCAACTACGCAAAAACTATTACAAGACAAGTTTGATATTGCAGAAAAAACCTCTTTTGTTAATTATTCATTTATGTTTGGTGGCACCAATGATAATTTAGAAGAATTGTTGAAAACCGATCCAAAAACTGTGGCAGGAATCAAATTATTTTTAGGTTCCTCTACCGGAAATATGTTGGTAGACAATCTTGACGTATTAGAAAAAATATTTTCATCTACTCAACTCATTATTTCTGTACATTGTGAAGACGAAGAAACCATTAAAAAAAATACAGCGCACTACAAAACTTTATATGGAGAAGATATTCCAATAGAATTACATCCTATTATTAGAAGTGAAGAAGCCTGTTATTTGTCTTCATCAAAAGCTATTGCACTTGCAAAAAAGACAGGAGCTCGATTACACGTTTTTCATTTGTCTACCGCCAAAGAAACCAACTTATTTAGAAATGATATTCCCTTAGAAGAAAAGCAAATTACTGCCGAGGTTTGTGTGCATCATTTATGGTTTTCCGATGAAGATTATAAAGAAAAAGGTACTCACATTAAATGGAACCCAGCGGTGAAAACCACCGCAGACAGAACAGGGTTGTGGGAGGCTTTATTAGATGATAGAATAGATATTATCGCATCAGATCATGCTCCACATACTCTAGAAGAAAAATCCAATTCATATTTAAGAGCTCCTAGCGGAGGGCCTTTAGTTCAGCATACTTTATTGGCCTTATTAGAAAAAGTTAAAGAACAGGTTATTACTATTGAGAAACTTGTTGAAAAAGCATGTCACAACCCAGCTAAAATCTTCCAAATTGAAAAAAGAGGCTTTGTTAGAGAAGGTTATTTTGCAGATTTAGTATTGGTAGATCTACACGCACCTCAAACTGTGACTAAAGAAAATATTCTTTACAAATGTGGATGGTCTCCATTTGAAGGAATTACTTTTTCTTCCAGTGTTACTCATACTTTTGTAAATGGTGTTTTAATGTATAATCATGGTGTTTTTAACACCACAGCAAAAGGAAAAAGAATTACTTTTGATAGACCATGAAAAATAGCATCACTTGTTTAGTTTTAATCGTTCTTTTTACCTCATGCAGAAGTAATACAATCTATGAGGAACCCGTAGATCTTATTCCAAAAGATTCTATGATGATGCTGTTAAAAGATCTGTATTTGGCCACCGCTGCAAAAAACATCAAGAACAAAAGACAGCAAAGAAAAGTTTCATACATCACCCTTATTTACAATAAATACAATATCGATTCTCTTCGTTTTAATAGAAGTAATCTTTATTATACCTCTAAAATTGATGTTTATGAGCCTATGTTAAATGAGATCACTGAGTTGTTAGAAAAAGAACAAAAAAAATTTACTATAGCTAAAAAAATAAAAGATTCTCTTTTCAATGATTCTCTTGTAAAAAATAAAATCAAAGTAAAAAAAGCTCCAAAGAAAAAAGAATTTGATTTTTCAAAAAAGATGAAAAAAAGGAAAAAAGGAAAAAAATGAAAAATTTTGAACTAAAAAACTAAAGGAAAAAATCATTTTTTACTTGATGAATTACAGCATCAATATTCTCAAAAGTGATCTTTAATTGTGTTCTACATTTTTCTGAAGAATAATACGTTTTTCTGTGTAAAGTTTTTGCAGTGTACTTACTCATCCTTGTTTTTCTTGCCATTATTTTTGACACCAACCACTCCCATCTCCAAAATAAATTTGCCTGCCAAGGTTGAACACATCTTGTTGGTTTTTTCTTACCAAAAGCTACTGCTATAGAAAATAATACTTCCTTAAAACTTTTATTTTCTGATACTAGTATAAAACGTTCGTTTTTACAAGTGCTTTCCATTAACTGAACCATCGAACTAACAACATCTTTAACCCCAATAAAGCCTGTTACCCCTTCAGAATAAAATGAAAACCCTTTATGAATTTGCGAGAACATTTTTCCTGAGCCTGAAGTCCAAAAACCGCTTCCCAAAATAACTCCAGGATTTACAATGACAACATCCACACCTTCTTGGCTGGCTCGCCAAACCTCTGTTTCTGCACCATATTTGGTAATGGCATAACCATTATTTTTTTCATTACCACCCCAATCATTTTCTTCATTGGCAAACTCTTTTTTGGGATCGTCTCCAATGGTAGCAATTGAACTTACAAAACATAATTTTTCTACTTTGGCATCAATAGCTAAATTGGCAATAATAGCTGTGCCATGAATATTTACCTTTCTCATGGTAATATAATCTGCAGGATCAAATGAAATAATTGCTGCGCAATGGTATACCTTTTTTACCCCTTTAAAAACAGGAATCATGGCAGGAACATCTGTGATATCTGCTTGTACCCATTCTATAGTTGCAAATAAATTTGTTGGAATATTGGTGTAATATGAAAATACTTTTTTGGTTTTTTCAATACTCTCTGTAGTTCTATAAATGGCTCTTATGGGTTCTTTTTGTTGTATTAACCTAACTAATAAGTGAGAACCAACCAAGCCTGTACCTCCTGTGACTAAAATCATAGCACGAATTTAGTTTATTTACCTCAGAAATGTATCTTTGCTTCTTATAAAGAAAGAAGATGACAAATTTTGTTGAAGAGTTACGATGGCGAGGATTATTGCATGATATAATGCCTGACACTGAAGCACACTTACTAGAACATGCTACGGCTGGTTATATAGGATTTGACCCTACTGCAGATTCATTGCATATTGGAAGCTTGGTTCAGATCTTAATCTTAAAGCATTTTCAAAATGCTGGGCATAAACCTATTGCCTTGGTTGGAGGTGCAACCGGTATGGTTGGAGATCCATCGGGTAAATCTGCAGAAAGGAATTTGTTGGATGAAGCTAGTTTGCAAAAAAATATTGAAGGTGTTAAAGCACAATTGAGTAGATTTTTAGATTTTAATGCTACAGAAAACCCTGCTGAATTGGTGAACAATTTTGATTGGATGAAAGACATTTCTTTAATTGATTTTGTAAGAGATACAGGGAAGCACATCACAGTAAATTATATGATGGCAAAAGATTCTGTAAAAAAACGCTTAAGTTCTGAATCTAAAGTAGGAATGAGCTTTACGGAGTTTACCTACCAACTATTTCAAGGGTACGATTTCTATCACTTGTACAAAGAAATGGATTGTAAGTTGCAAATGGGGGGTTCTGACCAGTGGGGAAATATTACCACAGGAACGGAATTGATTAGAAGAAAAGCCCAGGGAAAAGCTTACGCCATTACCGTGCCTTTAGTGACCAAAGCAGACGGCACAAAGTTTGGTAAAACAGAGGGGGGAAATGTATGGTTAGACGCCAACAGAACTTCTCCTTATAAATTTTACCAATACTGGTTAAATGCCTCTGATGAAGATGCAGAAAAGTATATCAAAATCTTTACTTTTTTAGATAAGGAATCTATTGAAGCTCTTATTGTAGAACACAGAGAAACCCCACACCTGCGTTTGTTACAAAAGAAAATTGGGGAAGAGGTTACTGTAATGACACATGGTCAAGAAGCTTTTGATAATGCGATTAAAGCTTCTCAAATTCTTTTTGGAAAGTCTACCTCTGAAGATTTAAAATCTTTAGATGAACAAACCTTTTTAGATATATTTGAAGGTGTTCCTCAAGCATCGGTTTCTAAAGAAGACATTGATAACGGATTAGATATGATTGGCGCCCTGGCTGCAAAAACAGGCTTTTTAAACTCTAATGGAGAAGCCAGAAGAGCCCTAAAAGAAAACGCAATATCTGTAAATAAAGAAAAGGTGAAAGAAGATTTTGTGATTTCTTCTTCAGATATTATTGCCAATGCCTACGTGTTGCTTCAGCGAGGAAAAAAGAATTATTTTCTATTAAAAATAGCTTAGTTTATCTAAAAGCGTTTCTACATCACCATTAAATTGCAGCCTCTAATATCTGAATGATCAAAACGGCCTAATACTTCGAAACAACCATTGTTGTGCACTCTTCCTAAGTCTTGAGTTGCAATAAATGAGCATGAATTGTAGTTGGCCAAGTCTATAACATTTAGCCCTCCAGTTTTGTTAGCTCCAACAAAAGTAAGTGCATCTTCGGTATCTCTGGCAAGTATTTTCATCCAGGGTGGGCAGTCAAAAACACCGTCTCCTAAAGAATAGCCTTGGCTTAATAGTTCGGTCATTCCGTACTCTGAATGAATTTTAGACACACCAAAACCAGCAGCTAAAATTTCATGTAATTCTTCTCTAATCATTTCTTTACGTCTTCCTTTCATACCTCCTGTTTCCATAATAACGGTATTCTTTAATGAAAAGGTTTGGCTTTCTATGAGATCTAACAAGGCAAACGTAACTCCAATTAAGAGTACTTTTTCTCCTTTTTGATCTAATGCTATCAGTGTTTTTGTAAGCTCAGATAGGTTGTCTAAGTAAAAACCACTCTTAGGATTATTAGATTTCTGAATAAAGTCATTGACCATATAAATTAAAGAAGAACCCTCCCGTTCTAAATAATTAGGCAAAAGCCCCAAAACCGTGTAGTCTTCAACAGGCCCATAAAAATGCTCAAATGCTCTGGTGTAGCTTGCCTCATACCAACTTACATCTGCCACCAAATGCTTACTTATTTGAGCCCCAGTGGTACCCGAGCTGGTAAAGGTTTCTTGAACCGATTGATTGGTGGAAAGCACTTGATGGGTTTTAAAAAACTGAATGGGCAAAAAAGGAATTTGGGATACTTCTTTTACATCA
>Ga0228669_1000598_pt1 | contig 18742 bp, 21 predicted proteins | sample 84DmetaG_FD_182700 | JGI IMG/M metagenome (GOLD analysis project Ga0228669, IMG submission 182700) | Seawater microbial communities from Monterey Bay, California, United States - 84D | ecosystem: Environmental > Aquatic > Marine > Coastal | place: USA: California | collected 2016-10-11 | reverse complement strand
TTTTCTCATAAATGCTTATAGTTAATCATGGAAGTTTGTTAAGGGTTAGTTTAAGCACTATTATCCTAACTAACTTCCTTTTTATTTCAAAAATAAAATTATATTGCACTTACTACTTGATTGTAGCCAGGGGTAATCTAAGAAAATAGAATTGACATAATACATATTATTAGTATAATTTATATACCTCTGAAGTAATCTAAATCTTGTCTTTTTCGAAAAACATGTGTTTCTTACTTTATGTAAGCATGTTCTTCTCAACTCAAATTCGTCTATCATGAAAAAAGTATTAAAAATACCAAGAGGTATTGGAACTCTAATACTTACTACTTTAGTAGGACTTGTTCTTTTTAAATTTGATTCGCCTATTCTGAAACAAATATTAAAAGAACTTACGTGTTTTTTCGGTTTTATACTTCTTTGTTCACTATTCGTGTTTATTCTTGTGAGTCCTTTCCTTCCGAATACGCCAAAAGAAAAAGCAATATATAGTTATAGTTCTTTTGCAAAAACTATTAAGGAGATAGAATACTACAAAGAACAACCCAATAATAGATATAAAATAATCCCTGAACGAGCATATATCTATATTAATAAGTGCAAACAGGAAGTATTTACATATAATGCCAATATATCTGCTGAACTTCGGAATGAGTACCCACATTTACCCGAACAACTCAATGATGACGAATGTAATTTGTAACAGTACATGCATTACCCCTCTCTATATTTTATAAAGAGGGGTTTAAATTAGCAAAAAAATAAAAGAGAAAAAATTGTATTTTCTTCAGAGTCTTTTATACTGAATCATAGATATAAAATAACATTTACATATAATTCTATGAAAGCAATTATACTAGCAGCATGAGAAGGAAGCAGGTTAAGACCGATAACCAATACTACTCCAAAACCTCTCGTGAAGATATATGGGAAATCAATTATAGAATACAATCTAGAAAACATCTATAAACACGTCTCTGAAATTATAATAATAGTAAAATATAGAGAAGAAGATATAAAGAAACATTTGTGAAATAACTACAAAGGAACGAAGATCACATATAAAACACAGTGAGAAGAAAAATGAACAGCAGCAGCAATCAAGTGAATAGAATCCGAACTTGATGTAATCATCATGAACGGAGATTCTATATTTGAAGAAAAGGACATAGAAAAAATAGCGAAATTTAATGGATACGGAGCACTTGTAAGAGAAGTAGAAAATCCTAAAGAATATGGAATATTCAAAATAGACGAAGATAATAATATAAAAGAAGTCGTAGAAAAACCACAAGAAAATATATGAAACCTCGCGAGTCTCTGAGTATATAAGTTTAATTCTAAAATATTTGATTTTATACAACAAGTAGAGCCATCACCAAGATGAGAGTATGAAATCACTGATGCCATTAACCACTTCGTAAAAAAATACCCTTTCAAGGCATTACCAATAGATGGATATTTCCTAGATGTTTGATATCCTTGGGATATACTCTGAGCAAACTCCCATTTTCTTGATAACTTAAAAATATCAGATATCAGATGAACCGTTGAAGAGTGAGTAACCATCAAATGAAACATCATTCTCGAAGAATGAGCCATTCTCAAATCAGGAACCTACATAGAATGAAATGTTCTCATAGAAAAAGATTCAGTAATATGACCAAATACCTACCTCAGATGAAATACTACTATCTGACAAAACTGTAAGATATGAAATGCAGTAGAAATAAAAAACTCTTCTATCTGAGACAATACTAATATTACACACCTCAGCTATGTATGAGATTCAATAATATGAAATAATGTAAACCTCTGATGTGGATTCAAAACTGCAAACCTCAGACATGATAGTGCACATATAAAAGTTATGGTGAAATGAAAACTTATAGACTCTTGACTCAAGAAATTATGAATAATAATCTGAGATAATGTGAAAACAGGAATCAATACTTCCTCATACCCTGGAAGGATACTTGATACGAATAATTTCACAAAACCTGGAGATATAATAAAATAAAAAAATGTAATAATCCATCAGTCCTTCGGACAGCTTCCTTTCATACGAAAGGAAGCATCTTTGATAATGCTTTTATATATTGTTCATTTTATTCCCTCCTTTCGTATGAAAGGAGGGCTAGGGTGGATTATCTTATCTTCTTTTTATTTCTCTCTCAGCTACATCTGTTCTATAATGAAGCTTTCACTTATCTATTCAAATATTTCCCAAAGCGTCATGAATATTGTTTCTTATTTTTAGAAAATCATCCCCGCGTGAAACAGCACTAAAGAGCCTTCACCCATTCACACCAAACTCATTATTTCATATATCCTTCATTCAAGCACCAAATATTTTTATTTCTTGTCCAGTAAGTCCTTCTAATCAAATAATTTTCTTTCCTTTTTCAGATTCTATGCTACTTGGATATGGATCGGCAGTTCCAACAACACACACTCTTTTATCATGAAAAAAACTTGGATGAAACTTATTCAGTTTTCCAGGTAGGGCATAATTATACACCAAATCAAAATAGTCTTTCTCAAGTGCAGGAAGCACCACTTGTGTTTCAGGGTCTCACCACCTTGCATTAAACTCTATAATATTTACTTTATTATCAGCTCATATCATTCCACCAAAATAGAGTATTCAGGTATATGGATGTCATTCTTCTTTCATTCAAGTAACTACTTTTCTAATAATATCCTGTATTTTATCTTCATATTCTTCCGTTATACTTGCCGGTGAGTGACATCACATTCATCAAGTATTTGGTCACCTATCACCATTAAAAACTCTTTTATTATCTTGTGCCGATGGAAAAAATATAGAATTATTTCCATCAATCATTGCATAGTAAGAAAACTCTTCTCATACTAATCATTGTTCTACTAAAAATCACTCTCAAGGAGAAAGTATTTTTTCAAAATTTTTAAATTCCTTATCAAAATTCTCTTTACCTAATCAAACCACTCATTTTCAAGCGTGAAGTCCATTTGCTTTTAAAAAAATATTTTCATACTTCTCTAATAGTGTTTTCGAGAAATACTTTGCTTCTTTTATAGTTTCTTTAGTAAAATACTGGAATTCAGGAACAGGTAAACCATACTTTTTCATAAACTCTCTTGCCCATTTTTTATCCCATTCAATTCTTGCTGCATTTTGAGTCGGACCAAAAACTTGAAATCCTTTTTTTCTCAACCTATCTACACTTCACAAAGACAATGCATCATCCTGAGCTACATCGATTAGGCTAGGTCTATATACATCAGCAACTATTAATATTGAATCTACATCCTTTAATACCACTTCTTTTTCAATACTAATCTTTGGAGAAGTAAGCATAAAATCATTTCACGGTGCCACTACGACTTCTGAAACCTTTTCACTCGCTGCATATGCTTCTGCCAAGACATGTTCTCTTGCGCCAGATCAAATGATCATTACACTTTTATTATCACTATTCTTCATGATCTATATAACTACAAAATAATTATATTAATTATATAACTATAACAATAAAGTCAAATAAAGGCACTAAAAAAACCACTCTAAAAATAAAAGTAGTTTTCCTAAAAGTTATATTGAAGCATGGAGCCACTAATGAGATTTGAACTCATGACCCCACCCTTACCATGGGTGTGCTCTACCAACTGAGCTATAGCGGCCGAGTTTCCCTTCATAAAAAGAAGGGCTAGAGAAAGAGTTATTATACAATAGAAACATATGTTTTAATATATTTTCTTCCATCATACTGTGTTTTTTTCTTTTCAAAGAATTTTACTGTACCATCAGCTACAGCGAAAAGAGTAAAGTCTTTTCCTTGAGAAACACCCTCACTAGGATAATATTTATTTCCTTTTTGTCTGATAATAATATTTCCTGCTATTACTTTTTGTCCTCCAAATAGTTTTACACCAAGTCTCTTGGCATTGGAATCTCTTCCATTACTCGTTGATCATTGAGCTTTCTTATGAGCCATTTTTTTAAAATTATTAATTTAAATATTTTTCCTTCTACTCCCTCTCCCATTGGGAGAGGGTTGGGGTGAGGGTTATCTTCTTTGAGCAAATCTAGCAAAAGCTTTATTTGCATCAGCCATCTTATAAACATCAAGTTTTTTCTTAAACGCGTTTCCTGTTTCATTTGCTGCATCTATAAGTTCAGCTGCTAAAAATTTAGAAAACTGAGCTCATTTCTTAGATCTTGCTGAATCTATAAGCCATTTTGCTGCAAGGAAAAGTTGTCTTTTTGGTTTTACTTCTTGAGGTACTTGATATATAGATCCTCAAACTCTCTTTGGTCTTACTTCAATTCTTGGCATTATATTCTCTAACGCTTTATCAAAAATTCCTTTTGGGTTTTTTTGACCTTTTGATTTTATTTCCTCGAATGTATCATCTAATAATCTTTTAGCTAAAGATTTTTTACCATCCAACATAATATAGTTCACAAATTTATCTAACATAGCACTTTCTTCTATTTTCATAATCATAATAACAATTAATAAATTAAATATAATTGGTGGTTATTTTCAGTAATTGTTAACTTACTCCACCCTACTCACTATTTTTTTGGTTTTTTTGTACCGTAGAGAGACCTTCATTGTTGTCTATTTGCAACTCCTTCACAGTCTAGTACACCTCTTACAACATGATATCTTACTCAAGGTAAATCTTTTACTCTCCCTCATCTAATAGCAACTACAGAATGCTCTTGAAGATTATGTCCTTCTCAACCAATATAAGCATTTACTTCGTATCCATTGGTAAGTCTTACTCTCGCAACCTTTCTCAAGGCTGAGTTTGGTTTTTTTGGTGTCATAGTAGTTACTTTCACACATACTCCTCTTTTTTGAGGACAACCTCCATTAATTTCTGAAGTAGATTTCTTCAAAGAATTTTTAATCACTTGTAAAGCAGGTGATTTACTTTTCGTAGTTGGAGTTTTTCTTTTTTTTCTAACTAATTGGTTAATAGTAGGCATCTCACTAAATTTATTAAACTAAAATTATCTTTTTGACCATTGAATAGCCTTTCTCGCTTTATGAAGCCCTGGTTTCTTTCTTTCAACCTTTCTGGCATCTCTTGTTAAAAATCAAGCAGCTTTTAAGATCTTTTTGAAACCTTCATCTTTAGAGGCTAAACCTCTTGCTAAACCATGTCTGATAGCTTGTGCTTGAGCAGAAACTCATCATCCAGATATAGTTACTTCAAAGTAAGCATCATCTTTCACTTTACATAGTTTTAAAGGTGCATATATAGTATCAAATAGATCTGATCTTGTTATATAGTCAGATATATCTTTTCCATTTACAGTATTGTTACCTTTTCACTCAAAAATTTTTACTTGAGCTGAAGTAGTTTTTCTTTTTCAAAGAGTATAAGTATATTTATTTGCCATAAAAAGTTATTATTTTATAAGTTCTGGTTTTTGTGCCGGAAAAGTATGTTCTTGTCATTCAAACAATCTCAATCTAGAAATCATTGATGCTCTGAGTTTATTTTTAGGAAGCATTCCACTTACTGCAAATTCTAAAGCTTTCGTAGGTTTCTTCTTCAAGAGGTTCTCTAAAGAAATTTCTTTCAGACCTCAAAGAAAACCACTATGTCTATAATACATTTTATCAGTAAGTTTTTTCCCTGTTACTTTAAACTGAGCAGAGTTCAAAACAATGACATTGTCACCATTATCTAAATGAGGAACAAAATCTACTTTGTTTTTTCATTTTAATATGACTGCTATCTGAGTAGCAAGTCTTCATAGTGTTTGTCCTTTAGCATCAATAACATACCATTTTCTGTCTGTTTCTGCTAATTGTGTCGGAGTAAAAGTTTTCATATTCTTTCCTTATAACTTAAAATTTAAACTAATTCTAATAATACGAGTTTCGCATTATCACCATCTCTATATTTTATAGGAGTTATCCTTGTAAAACCAGAAGTTTTTGTTCATTTATATTGTGGAGCCACATTTTTAAACAACTGGGTAGATGCTTCTTTTGTAAACAAATAAGTCATTGCATACCTAATTGCATTCATCTCATCCTTTTCATTTACAGTATTAATAAGCTTATCTACCATTGGAACAATAAGTTTTGCTCTTTTTTCAGTAGTTTTAATAGCTTTGTGTAAGAAGAAATCTGTCAATAAATTTCTCTCCATAGCTCTTCTATGTTGAAAACTTTTATTGTTAAATTTCAAATTTTTTCTAACTCTATGTCTCATTTTATAAATTATTAATAGTTAATTACTGTTTTTATGCTTTCATTTCTATGAAGTATTTAATCATCTCATAAAAGTTTTAAACCTCTTTCTGCAAGCGAATCTCTTATTTCTGTCATAGCTTTCTTACCAAATCACTTAATCGAAGAAAGTTTTGTTTCTGTGCATTTTGTTAACTTTTCTATTGAAAGAATATCTCAATTAATCAAAGCATTTAAAGTACGAGGTGAAAGTCACATAATCTCTATAGGAGTATAACTTTCTTTTTCTAATTCCTCTTGTATTTCTTCTTTTTCTTTATTTACTAAGTCTTTTACATTTGATATAAACTGTCATTCTACTTGTAATGATTCTTCATTAAATATAGAAAAGTAACTTGTTAACATATCACCAGAGAACTTCACTGAATCAACAGGAGAAATTGCTCCATTTGTAGTTACTTCAATTGACAAAGAATCTAGGTTTGTAATATCTCATTGTCTTGTCTGTTCAATATTATACTTTACATTCAATACAGGAGAAAAGTTTGCGTCTATCAAGAGAACTTCTACGTCATCTTCTCTTACTTTCAATTCTTCTGAAGCTAGGTATCAAGTTCATTTCTCTACTCTTATTTCTATATCTAAATCGAGTCAATCCTTATCAATTTCTGTAATATATAAATCTTTGTTCAAAATATCAACTCCAGCAGGAGCCTTTATATCAGATGCTGTTACTTTCCCTGCTTTAGATTTTGATAATTTTAACCACTCAATTCAAATCGCATTTTTTTCTAAAACTAAATCTTTAAGATTCAACATTATATCAATTATACTATCTTTTATTCAAGGAAGCGTAGAATATTCATGACTTACACCTTTTACTTTTATTCAAGTCACTCTTGTTCCTGGAATTGAAGAGAGAAGCACTCTTCTCAAAGAATTTCATAAAGTAACACCGTACCCCTTTGGGAGTGGTCCAATAACAAAAGAAGAAATGTTGGTATCTAAGTCTTTTTGAACTATTTTTGGAACACCTATTGTATTATGAATAATATGCATTGGATATTAAGGTAAATAATAAAATTATTTTGAATAGAACTCAACTATTTTTTGTATATCAATTATTTGTTCAAAATCTTCACGTGCTGGAAGTGCTTTAATAGTAATAGTTAATTTCTTCGAGTCTACGTCTATCCATTTACAACCCGAAACTTTCCCTTTATTTTGTTTAGAAAATTCTTCTAATTCTTCCAAAAGTCATTTATACAAAGGACTTTCTTTTAACTTATCTCTGAGAGATATAACATCTCATACATTTACAGATATAGATGGTACATCTACCTTTACTCCATTCAGAGTAAAATGAGCATGAGATACAAACTGTCTAGATTGAATTCTTGTTCTTGCAAAGTTTGCTCTGTATACAACATTATCTAATCTCAATTCTATTAATTTAAGCATTTTCTCTCAAGTAGTTCCTTCTGATTTAGATTTTTGAGCTTTTTTAAAATAAGACAAAAACTGTTTTTCAGATAAACCAAACATTCTTTTTGCAAGTTGTTTTTTTCTTAATTGAGTACCAAATTCGCTTGATTTTCTCCCCCTCAAAAGTCATCTCTTTGAATTGGTTAAATCATATTTTTCAGTACCGAATAAATTTATACCTTCTCTTCTACAAAGTTTTTTCTTTGGTCAAGTATACCTCATATTGTCATTAATAATTAATAATTAATAGTAGCCCTAGCGAACAAGAAACATATTTTCCAAGTCCTATAGCTTTCTAACTTTTTTCTTTCTACAACCTCCGTGTGGAATAGGAGTAATATCAAAAATAGCTTTTAATTCTATACCTCCAGATATAAGTCCTCTAATTGCTTGTTCTCTTCCAATTCCAATTCATTTCACATATACATCAACACTTTCTAATGAATGAAGTGTTTTTGCTTTTTCAACTGCTTGTTCAGCAGTAATTTGAGCTGCATAAGGAGTAGACTCTCTCGCTCATTTAAAACCTGCAGTACCACCACTTGCCCAAGTCAACACATTTCATTTTTCATCTGTTATACTTATAATAGTATTATTAAATGAAGCTTTTATGTGAGCTTGACCATGTTGTACTATGTGTTTTGTCTTTTTACTTTTTTTAACTGTTGTAGCCATAGTTATATTTAAAATTATTATTTTAAGATTTTCTTATTATTTCTTTTTACCAGCAATAGCTGAAGATTTTCATTTTCTTGTTTTAGCGTTTGTCTTAGTAGATTGACCTCTTACAGGAAGTCTCTTTCTGTGTCTTTGCCCCCTATAACAATTAATTTCTTGAAGCCTTTTTATATTTGCTACCACTAATCTTCTCAAGTCTCATTCAACTAAGTGAGACTCTTTTATTTCATCCCTTATTTTATCAAGATCAGCTTCAGATAATGTATCTATCTTCTTTGTTCTTTCAATTCAAAGTTTATCTAATAACTTTTGAGCAGCAGTCCTTCCTATACCATATATATAAGTAAGTGCTATTTCTGCATGTTTACCATTTGGTAAATTTACTCCAGCAATTCTTGCCATAATCTTTTGTATATTAATGTAAAATAAAATTTTTATAAATATTTTTTAAATCAAAAATATTATCCTTGTTTTTGTTTATGCTTTGGATTTTTACAAATCACTCTTATTATTCATTTTCTTTTTACTGTTTTACAATCATTACAGATTGGTTTTACTGATGCTCTTACTTTCATATAGTTTATACAATTATTCTAAATAAATTATTTTTGTCTGAAAATTATTCTTCCTTTCGTTAAGTCATATGGGCTCAACTCAACCAAAACCTTATCTCATTCAATCAATTTTATAAAATTGTTTCTCATTTTTCAACTCAAGTATCACTGGATCACTCATCATCAAAAGTCTTCTGGTAATTGAATATCAAAAACCAGGCCAGGAAGAGCCTTCAATACAGTTCACTCTACCTCTATCTTATCTTGTTTGTTTGACATGTAATTGAGTCAATTAAGATTTACGAAGTGCGAGCAGTTTATATATATTTTTATAAAATGCAAAACTTTTTTTGACTTTTTTCAACAGGTTACCTATATGAGTATAATAGCCTATTAATAAAGCCATTTAAAGTAGGAAAAAATAAGGTATTAAATAGAATATGTAAATGTATACTTGTTTTTTATTTATTTCATTGCTTTTCTATCATATTAAAATATATTTGGCATTGTGTACTAAGGAATATTTTTTAATGTATATGCTATTATGTTGGATATTAGTAATATCTTGTTCTTACTAGTCGGTGCCATATTCTTATTTGCCATATTTGATCTGATCGTATGAGTAAGTAATGATGCGATTAACTTTCTGAGTCCGTCGGTTGGTTCTAAAGTAGCCAGTTACAAGGTAATCATTATTATTGCAAGTCTCTGAATCCTATTTGGGGCGTTATTCTCAAGCTGAATGATGGAAGTAGCAAGAAAGTGAATTTTCCATCCTCAACACTTTACATTTCTTGAAATTACTATTTTGTTTTTATCTGTCATTGTGGCAGATATTTTGCTTTTAGATAGGTTTAATTCCTTAGGAATGCCTACTTCTACTACCGTTTCAATAGTATTTTGTTTGCTTTGAGGTGCGGTATGAGTATGAGTTATAAAAGTAATACAGGCTGATCTTTCAATGGAAGTCCTTTCTACTTATATAAATACCGCAAAAGTACTTACTATTATTCTTTGAATCCTGTGATCAGTAGTAGCATCATTTCTTCTTTGATCAATAGTACAATATATAGCAAGGTTATTCTTTACATTCAACTATCAAAATAAACCAAAATATTGGGCTGCCATTCTATGAGCCATTGCTATTACTGCTATTACTCACTTTATTCTTGTAAAAGGTATGAAAGGATCAGTAATTACTTGATATGCAGGTACAATAGATTGGGTAAAACATAATCTTATTCTATTCCTAGCAATAGCATTTATTATATGGTTCCTTATACTTAATTTACTTTTAACACTCAAAGTAAATGTATTTAAACTCATAGTGCTTGTTTGAACATTCTCACTCGCTATGGCATTTGCCGGAAATGATTTAGTAAACTTTATATGAGTTCCTCTAGCAGCTCTTAAGTCTTATACTTTATTTGCAGCTGATACTACCATTACTGACCCGTCTCTCTTCTTTATGGATGGTCTCAATAAAAAAGAGAAAGCAAATATTTTTCTTCTTATTATAGGTGGAGCTATAATGGTACTTACTATTGTATTCTCCAAAAAAGCTAAAATCGTTTTAGATACAGGGCTAGCTCTTGCACGTCAAAACGATGGAAAGGAAAACTTCTGAGCTTCTTATTTATCAAAAGCCATTGTAAGAAACTTCATAAGAGGATTAAAAATACTCAAAACAATAGTTCCTAAAAAGATATGGGAGTATATTGGAGGAAGATTTAATACCGTAGAGTCAAGTACCAATAAAAATGATACACATTTTGATTTTATTAGAGCTTCTGTAATACTCATATGTTCCAGTATTCTAATATCTATAGCTACATCTTATAAACTACCTCTTTCTACCACTTATGTTACCTTTATGGTAGCAATGTGAGCAGCATTTGCTGACAGATCTTGGGGAAGAGAAAGCGCTGTATATAGAGTAAACTGAGTAGTAACTGTTATAACTGGTTGGTTTCTCACAGCATTTTGAGCATTCACATTTGCATTCCTTATAGCAAATATAATATACTTCTGAGGAAGTATAGCTGCAATATGAGCAATATTACTAGTTCTATACATTATGCTTAAACCAGCATTCTTCAAAAAATCTAATCTTGATGACGCAACAGTAAATGCAGAATTAAATGATAGTAAAGATGATACGAAAGGATTCTTAGAATGAATAAAAAAGAATCTGACACTATGAAATGAGTATTACGGAAAAGTATTAGATAACTTATCTGAAGAAGGAGTATCCAAAGCAAAAAAACTTCATAAAGAAATAAGCTCATACAAAGAAGACGTTTATAGCTTTAAAAAAGATCTACTCCTGAATATATGAGACATAGATGAAAAAGATGTAAAATCTCTTTCAACACATGTAGGGATATTAAATTCTATGAAAAACTACTCTAAATCTCTTAGATTTATATCAGAGTCAGTAACCGAACATATAGATAATAATCATGTATTTTCTAAATTAGAATGCAAAAGTCTTGCAACTCTCAATGCAAAAATCAGTGCTATACATACATTTCTTATTGAAAGCATAGATAAAAATGATTTTAATAAAGAGTTTAATATATTAACAGAATTAAGAGAAAACCTTAATAAATATATTGAAGAGGATATCCAGAGAGTAAGAGATGAAAAAGTTGATATAGGAAGTAGTACTCTCTACATTTGAATTATTAATGAAACAAAGTATCTCCTTATTGAGATAGGTGCTATATATAGAAGATGTTGAGAACTAGACAAAAGATCTTAAACAAAAAAACACTCTTGGAATTTCCAAGAGTGTTTTTTTGTTTAAGATAAAAATATTAACTTCATATATGTTTATCAGCTGCCACCTTATTATCTATCAGTCTGTTTTTTATAATCCCTTGAATTTTAACCATTAAATCTGGATGTTTCCTAGTCATTTCTTTTATAGAAAATGCCAGTATAACAACTAGGGTACAATCTTCAACCGCTCTTGCTGTAGCCATTCTATTCGTAGAGCTCGAGAATAGTGCCATTTCTCAAAGTATCTCTTCAGCGGACACATATCACAAATGAATGTCTACTCCATTTATAAACCTAGAAACTGCCATTTTTCCTCTCTTCAATATATACATAGAATTCGCTTCATCACCATCACGAAATAAAACCTCTCAAGTTGTGAGCTGTTTCTCCTGACAAAACAAGCGTAAATGTTCTAACTCAGCATCTGTTAGTACTTCAAGAATCCCTACTTCTTCCAATAAAGACATAGAATCAAATAATTAAAAACTAAAAGTATAATAAGCAATTATTTATGTTTCTGAATGGTATATATCTCAAGTTCATCTCACATTTCAATGTTTGCATTTCAAACAAACTTAATTCAACATTCTGTAGGTCACTCTAATTCTTTTACCTCTAAAGTTCCAGTCTTTAAAGATTCTATTTTTCACGATCAGACCATTTTATCCTTTCTAATTACCCTCACAAGTGCACGATTCTGTATTTTATTATTTGCACCATCTTCTAAAAATTCTTTTAGAATAAGACCAATAACAAGAAACTCTTTTGAAGTATAAAAGATTCCTCATACTTTGGCTCTTCCAATAATCGTTTCTACTTCTTTTGGATCAAACATCCCGGTAACAATTTTCTCAATTTTGTCAGTAATATGATAAATAATTTTACTACTGATATATTCAACTCAAGATGAATCTAAAACACCTCTTGCAGTAGATAAAACTCATACATTAAATCATACAAGTATAGCATTACTTCATTGTCACATAAGTATATCCCCTTCAGTAATGCTTCACACTCAAGAATGAATAACTGAAACCATAGTTTCTTCCGTAGATAATTTCAATAGAGATGTTTTAATAGCCTCTAGTGAACCATTGGTATCAGACTTCAAGATTATTTTTAATTGTTTTAGGTTTCAAGCTTTTATTTTAGACATTAATAGGTCTAAGCTTGAAGCACTTCATCATTTTTCCCTCAACATAAGCTCTTTGAATTGAAACGCTTTCTCTTTTGCTATATCTGGTGAATTTACCACTTGAAAAATATCTCATCCTTCTACTACTTTACTTAATCCTACCACTAACACAGGTTCACCTGGGAGGGCTATTTGAACACTCTCTCCCTTATAATTTTTCAATATCTTAATTTTTCAAAACGAATCGCTACAAACCATATCATCTCCAGAATGCATCGTTCCAGTATTCACTAAAACAGTTGCTACTGGTCAAAACTTTAAATCAAGATGTGATTCAATTACAGTAGCAATACCATTTCTATCTGGATTTGCTTTTAATTCTTTCATTTCAGCAACGAGCAAAATTATTTCCAATAAGTCATTGATTCAAAAACCTGAAAGGGCTGAAACAGGAACCATAGGAGTATCCCCTCACCAATCTTCAGGAGTCAAGCCATGTTCTGAGAGTTGTCATTTGATGTGGTCAGGATTTGCCCCCTCTTTATCCATTTTATTAATAGCAACTATAACTGGTATACCAGCCTCTTTGGCATGATTTATCGATTCAATGGTTTGAGGCTTCACTCACTCATCAGAAGCAACCACTAAAACTGCAATATCCGTAGATTTTGCTCACCTTGCTCTCATAACTGTAAACGCTTCATGTCAAGGTGTATCTAAAAAGGTTATTTTTCATTCTCTCCCATGGTTTTCTTCATTCAATTCAACCTGATAAGCTCATATGCTCTGAGTTATTCATCCAGCTTCTCAAGCAGCATGATTTGATTTTCTGATATAATCAAGAAGCGACGTTTTTCCATGATCTACATGTCACATAATACTTACCACAGGTGCTCTTGGGCTTAGTTTTGATGAATCATCTTCTGCAAGCAACAATTCTAAATTTCAAGCAAGTACATCTTCCATATTTGCTCATTTAGAATCATCTCTGTCTAATTTAATTCAGAACACATCAGAAATAATAGATGCGGTATCAAAATCTATTTGAGAATTAATATTTACCATCATTCCATTCTTCATAAATTCAGCAATAAGAAGTGGAAGTGTAATACCAATTTTTTCAGAAAATTCTTTTACCGTTAGGATATCAGTAATCACTACCGTCTCTCATTTACGATCTACTAAGTTTTGTTTAATATCTTCGACTTTCTTTTCTTCTTTCTTTTTTTTCGACATTTTATTTGACCTTACAAATGTAACGTCTTTATCCTCAATAAACCTGAGCCTTCACCTTGTTTTTCTTTCACCAAAACCTCAAAGTTTTGATTTCTTTGGTCTTTCAGTAACATCCTCACTTTCCTTCTCTGAATGAGCATTTTTATTTTTAAAATTCTTTGAAACAAGAGGAGGATTAGAATTTAAAGGCTTTTTAGCTACCGGAGGTTCAGTAGATATATTTTCCTTCTTTTTCAATGGCTCTCTCTTCACTACTTCCATATTTTGAACTATTTTCTTTGATTTTATTGATTTCAAAGGTTCTGATAGAGAAGTTTTCACTTCTGTAGCTTCCTCCTTGTTTACTATATTATCACTCTTTTCAACAATTTTTTTTATAACTATTTTCTTTTTCGCTTTTATTTTCGGTTTTTTAGACGCAGAAATATCTGCAGCATCACCATCACTTGATGGAATACTTGCATAATAATCGTCTACCATATTTTTAGAATTCATTAATATCTTTAAAGTTACTGAATAAATCGGGAAAAATTTTAGGTAAATATATATTTTTTTTAAAGAAAGTCAAAAAAATTAAAAGTTGAACTTGTAAAAAACTCTTTTTTTATTAATCTTTGAGGTATAGCTTTTATATAAAATAAATACTTTATAAGAATGCAAACAGAAATAGAAAATATTATAAAAAAATTTTTTGAAAAACTTCAAGTACATACTGAGTCACTCAATATAAAGGAAGATGAACCAAATATATTCTCTGTAGCTATAAAAACAGATGATTCAGGTATCCTCATCTGACCGCATGGAAAAAACCTAGAAGCCATTCAGTGACTTCTAAAGCTTATGCTATCAAAAAAAACTGATTCTAAAATAAAGCTACACTTAGAAATAAATGACTATATGGAGTCAAAAGATGAGAGGCTTTTTTCGTTTATTAAGTCAAAAATAGAACTCGTAGAAAAAACTTGAAGAGATATAAAACTCCCTTTTTATTGAGCATATGATAGAAAAAAAATACACTCTTTTGTTGGAGAACACTGAAATAATGATATTTCAACAAAAAGTGAATGAGAATGAAAAGAAAGAAGGCTCTTTATCTGTACAAAAGCACCGAAACAAATAACCGAAGACTCAAAACCTAATAGAAAATCAGCTGCTAAGAAATTAACTATAGATATAGACTGAGAAGATATCTAAATTTTAAATTAAATGATATAATGATATAAAAAAATGAAAAAGGTACTCACTACAGTAATATTACTATTCATATTATTTGGGTTCTTTCAAATAAATAAATTAAACTACCATAAACATAGAGAGATTCAAGATAATCTTGTAGACCACCCTGAAAACCTCCCAACCAAAGAGGTGGCAAAAAACACTGCTTTTTGATTCAAAAATCTCAAAGCAGATTTCTATTGGCTTCAAACAATACAGTATATAGGAGGAAATGCTGTGAGTTCAGACTACAAACAATACCTCTATGTGATACTTGATATTATAACAGAGCTCAGTCCTTATTTTGAACATGCCTATACCACCGGACAACTTCTCCTCCCAAGCTATAATCATAGGTATGAAAGTCTCAATGAAGACGAACAAATGAAATACATCGTTCAGTGAGAAAACATCTGACTCAAGTGAATACAAAACTTTTGTGACCCTGAAAAAATTGAACTCATAAGGTGAGAGTTCAATTTACAAAAAATATGGACGGAAGAAAAATATAAAAATCCTTGTAAAAGCTATACCATACCATATTATTTAGCATACATATATTATTACTACAAAAAAGAACCTCTCTTTGCTGCACAGTACTATAAAATTGCTTCTGCAAATGAAGACAGTCTCGAATGATCAAGAGTTATGGCAGCTATTATGCAATGAAAGTGATGAGAAAGAGAAAAGTCATATTTTATGTTTCTCAATATAGCAAAATTTATTGAATCAGAAGACAAAGTCTGTAACGACTTTGCAAGTATATTAGAGAACATATGAGTCAAGATTTTTCTCCAAAAAAATCTTGACCTCAGTCCAAAACTTGTAAAAGATATCTCAGATCAAAGAACTCATATATTCTGAGGTTTTGATGAGAAAAAAGAAGATGAAATACTCTCAGATACCAAATGTGGAAATTATGTAAACAAAGCTGTAAGAGAAATAAATCTTGCATTTATAGAGCAAGCAAATGAGGAATACAAAAAGAAAAATAACTGAAAATCAGCTGTACATGCAAAAAAACTATTAACAGAATGATATATAGACTATCTTCCTGTAGATTTTCAACAATATGAAGACTATTGAATAATATATGAATATAACGAAGAAACGAAAAACTATGATTATAGTATGGGAAATTATGATACATAAGAATATATATAAAAAATGAACAATACTCTAAAAGAAATTATAAAAAATAAGGGTGAAGAAATAACCCAAAGGAGATCAAACAAAAATCTCTTTCAAAAAATATTCGAAGAAAAAACAGCCTCTATAATAGCTGAAGTAAAAATTGCCTCACCGAGCTATGATTATTCTGATCTCATAGAATACCCTGAAATTATCGACGCCTACCTAGCAGCAACAAATATCAAAGCTATATCAATACTTATAGATGAAAAATTCTTTAGGTGAGATATTAACCGTATAAAATACCTCAAAGAAAAATGAAATAAGCCAACACTATTCAAAGAGTTCATAATAAGTACCTCTCAAATTGATTGAGCCAGCTCCTATTGATACGACTCTCTTCTTCTTATGAAGAAAATCTTGGCTCCCTCAAAACTAGAAAGCTTTGCCAAATATAGTTTTGATAAAAATATATTTCCTATCATAGAAGTTGATAACAAAGAAGATTTAGAGTCAGTTTTGCAACTCCAAAACCAAGAATTCTGAATAGCAATAAATGCAAGAAATCTTGATACTATGAAAGTAGATACCAATCTACACACTGAAATCTATAAAGCATATGAAAAAGAATTACGAAATAGGCTTCTTTTCGCTTTTAGTTGAATACAACCAAATGAAGTAATAGAAAAATATAATTGAAAATATAATGGAGTGCTTTTAGGAAGAAGTTTAGTAGAAGAAATCATAGAAAAATAAATCTTGTCTTTGGGCAATTTTTCTATATAATCTGCCCATATTTATAAACCTAACAATATTTTTATGAAAATAGAAAAGAAAATCCTACCTAAGTCTATTGTTGAATTAGTAGTAGAGGAAAGTGTAGAAGAAGTGGCGAAAAGTAGAAAAAAAGCACTCTCATATATAGAGAAGAATGCTGATGTGAAAGGATTTAGAAAAGGAACAAAAATACCTGAAAATATATTAGTAAGACAATATGGAGAAGAACATATAACAAAGCTTACTATTGAATTTGCAATAGATGATATATATAGAACTGCTCTAAAAAAAGAAAATCTTATACCTGTCGCTGAAGGACAAATAAAAGAAATTGTTTCAGAGTCTCCTCTGAAAATTAGAATTCATATAGAGGTTTTACCAGAAATAGAAATAGACAAAAAATATAAAAATATTAAATTAAAGAAACAAAAAGTATCCGTGAGCGCTGATGAAGTAAAACAAGCACTTGAAGAAATAGAAACAAAATTTACAAAATTTGAAGAAGCAACTGATGGAAAGGCAGCTCTCTGAGATAGAGTAACGGTAGATACAGATGGTTTTGAAGGAGAAAAAATCCTAGAAAATACTTCTATGAGAGATTATCCTCTAGTACTCGGATCAAATGTTCTCGTTCCTGGCTTTGAAGAATGAATCGTATGAGCACAAAATTGAGATGATCTAGAACTCCCAGTAAATTTCCCAAAAGATTACCACAACGCTGACTTCGCTAACAAAAAAACTACCTTCAAGGTAAAAGTGAAAAAAATAGAAAAAGCAGTAAAACCAGAGTTTACTCCAGAATTTATAGAACAACTCAGAGGAAAAAAACTTGACCTTGCTTGATTTAAGACACTTATTAAAGAAGAAATTACTGATACAAAAGCATCAAATGCTAGACTCGAAGAAGAAAATAAGCTCATTGATGAACTTCTCAAAATTACAAAACTAGAGCTCTGAGATGGTATACTGAAAAATCAAATTGAAAAAGTATACAATGAAATAAAAGAAAACATGACAAATCAGCAAGTACAAATGAAGCACTACCTAGAAAGCTTGAAAATGTCAGAAGAAGATTACAAAGAAAAAAATGTAAAACCAACTGCTATAAAGAGACTACAGTGAGAACTCATCCTCCATAAACTAGCAGAACTTGAAAAATTTGAAGTTACAGAAGCAGAACTAAAAAAAGAAATAGAATGAATCCTAGCAAAGTTTGGTTCTGAAGATGTACTCACGAAACTTAAAGAGCTCTATGTTCCAGGAAATAAATACTATGAAGAACTCAAAACAAGAATTAGTTACAGAAAACTTATAGATAGTTTTTTTGAAACAAAATAAAAACCTAAATACGTTTAAAAAAGAGAAGCAATTATACTTCTCTTTTTTAAACGTATTATTTAATTCTCGTCAATCTATTTTTCTTAGATTACCCCGATTTTTCACAAAATAAAGTCTAAGAAAGACTTGACACAGCGATGCAGACTAGAATAGAAGTATATACCCTTTAACTTCTATTTTTTATGAGTAAAATATTAACAGATAGC
>Ga0228669_1000583_pt1 | contig 18962 bp, 18 predicted proteins | sample 84DmetaG_FD_182700 | JGI IMG/M metagenome (GOLD analysis project Ga0228669, IMG submission 182700) | Seawater microbial communities from Monterey Bay, California, United States - 84D | ecosystem: Environmental > Aquatic > Marine > Coastal | place: USA: California | collected 2016-10-11 | reverse complement strand
GATGTGGTTAGTTTCATTATTGCTTAAACAATATAGTTTGGAATGTATCAATTCTAAAACCAAAGTTAAAGCCTTCTGCAAATGGAGCAGCACCTGTAGTATTCATACCACCACCAACATAGTCAATTGCATCACCAGTACTAGAAGGGTGAGCTGCTGGGTTGATTTCTACTAATCTATTAATATAACCACCAGCACCAACTGCAGAGAAAATATCTGCATTTGCATTAATACCTGTAATTGCTATATAGTATTGTTCATAGTTTAAGGTTTGTGTACTTGAGAATCCACCTGTATACCAAGTTAATCCTGCACCACTAGCACCTGCTGCTAAGTTAGTTGTAGTTGCTACAACACTCTTTGGCATTCCAGTAGATGGCCATACATCAAATAATTCAACTCTAAAACTACCAGTAAAACCATCACCAACTAAGATTGCAAAGTCAGTAACTGTATCTGAATATATTTGAGTAAAGAATCTTCTTGAATTACTAACATCAATTAGAGAGTCTAATCCACCACCATCATAGTTGTTACCATCTTGTGGCATTGCAAAGTTCCATTTGTTATTTGTAGTAGTTGAGAATTTTCTAGCAGGAGATAATGGACTTTCAAAGTCACCACCACCTACTACTGTAGAATCTATTTGTAAATTACCACCAGCATCAATATTAATTCTTCTATCCGTTCCACCAGCATCTGACATAATAATACCACCGGCTGTTGGTGTTGAATCTGTTTGAGTTTCTAACGCTTTAACTGAAGTAGTATATGCTTTAGCGGCTGTAACGTCTCGTCCAAGTGCTACTGCTTGTATTGCGGTTGCGGAAGCATCTCGGCCTATGCAGATTCCGGAATCTCCTGAAGTATCTGCTTGTGTTCCAAGTGTAATTGAATCTGCAGCATTTGAAATGTTAATTGCATTACCAATTGCTATAGCTCTATCTGAAGCAGCTGAGTCTACATTATCACCAATAACAATACCTTCACTAGAACTAGTAGTTCCATTAATCCCTATGGCTATACTTTTGTTCGCCGACGCGGAACTTCCAGCGCCTATGGCAATACTTCCATCTCCTCCACCACCGTTGGACGCCGCGGAATTCCCTATGGCTATAGAGTCTGCTCTCGTAGCCGAGGCCGCAGCCCCAAGTGCAATCGAATCATTTCCTGCAGCATTTGCTGCTACAGTTGTTAAACTTGCCGCTGATTGTAGTGAGTCAGTTCCCGTTCCATTTACTAGTCCAGCAGAACCACCTGGTAAACCTGTTACCGTTGCACCAGAAAGATCTAGTGTTCCTGTAAAACTTGCTGAAGCTGTTCCTACAGATAATGTAGAATTATTTCCTAGACCATCTGTTAGGGCTTTTTCGGTTGCCGTAAGAGCACCGTTGTCTGTGGTTTTTAAGAGACCAGAGTAACTCGTGTTAATTGCATTTCCTGTTAAAGTTGCCATATATTCTAATTTTAATTTTTAATTTCGGTTAACCGACATCCCATACTCTGGATTCTGTTTCCCAAGTTCTTGTATCTAAGTCCCATACGAAAGGAGGAGGAGTTGGAGGTCCACCACTACATACATCGTCTTGTATAGCATACCACCATGTACCATTTAAAGGTTGTGTTACACCATAATAATTTGCTAAGGCTATTACCCAACTTCCATTTACTGGAGCTGTAATACCTAAGCCTAGACATACTGCTTGTAACCAAGAACCATTAACTGGTTCTGTTTGTCCAAGCTGAATAGCATACGCACTTAACCAACCACCATTTACTGGCTCTGTAATTGTAGGATTACTTGCGCACTCTACGTAGGATTTTACTGAATTTGTTATACTCATCTATATTGAAATATAATTTTATTTAGAGTTGTCTTTTTTACTTAAGAATACCTTAAGTTTCTTGACATTCTTATGGGTTGCCTTGGATTGTTGTGGAAGGTCCACAATCCGAGCAGTCACCGTATCTTTCTTCATAATAGTTTAATTTGTTATTAGGTACAACTAATCCACTAAAATATGGATTATCCTTGTTAGGCATCATACCATCTGTTCCTGGACTTTGATAGTCAACGAACATAGTTGGGTTATCGTAAAAGTATTTTAAGAGTCTCTTATTATAAAACTCAGCAGTATCTAAGGTTGTTTGTCTTAAATACTGTAATTCATCTAACGTTGTAGGCGTAGTGCCTTCTGATGTACCACTAACAATTCCTTGATTTACAAACTTATATTTAAGTGAAGGCATCATCATATACAATGCATAGTTCATTAGTGTAGGAGCAATATATTCCCTTAACAAGAGTTGTTCATCTGCTGTAAGGTCGTTAGCTATAATTCCATTTTTAAGTCTTGTGTAAAACTTAGTTCCTAATGTATCTTGCATATAGATATCTTGTGCTTGTAAGATAAAAGGAGTAATCTCATTCATTCTTACATTATCATCAAGTTGTGTCCATTGCTTGAATCGTTGTTCTGAAACTAAAAGGGCGGTTTGGCTCATATTATTCTGATGCTATATTTGTAATGTTTTCTTCTAAAGCTGGATCATCAGCTTCAGTTCCTATTAACATCGGTACCGGTTCAATTTCTAATTTAACATTTAAACCAAATAATTTTAAGAGGTAACCGTATGTAGATAGGACTTTCTTTTGTTTAGGTCTAACAACAGTGTTCATAAAGTGACTGTAAGAAGTTATTATTTCTTCGCTATTAGAACTAAAACCTGCACCGTCTTTAATCCCTAGAAGTAAAGGAGAGGTGATTCTGTGTGCTGTTAAGATTCTACTTGTTATTCTTTGTTCTAAAGTAATATAGTAATCATCATTAGCATTCTCAATAGGAGTAACTTCTAGTTCTTTTCCTGGTTCAGAGAAAGCTAAAAAGAATCTACCAGCATTTTCTTCACCAGTAAATGTATCTTCTATCTCATTATAGATATCTCTTCTTTCTTCAGGACTTGGTATACCGTTTCTGAATTGAACAAACATTGAAGGTGCAAGACCGTTCGATATGTTTGCATTATGAAACCTTGAAACTCTTGCATCGAGTTGGCAGTCGTTTAACGCACCAACGTAGCTAGGTAAAGGATATACCTCTTGACCTGGTTCATAGTCTTTACAGTAATAAATTTGTGATGCATTGTCCTTCTTATTATCTGTAGGATCAAATGCTCTATACTCTACTGGTTTGTTCTTTCTAATTTGAGACCAGTCACTAGAATAATAATAACTAGTAATCTTATCTTCTTCATCAGGTTTACCGCTTCTCACATTAGAAAAAGGAAGATGATAAAGTTCTGCAATTCTGTTGCCTTCTTTGTTAAAAATTACATTGATAGAATAACCACCAAATAATTCATAATCTAAAGATATCTTTTTAAATATTTCATCTATCGTTTCTCCTTCTGCGTTAATGTATTCGTCTCCATAATTAACGATACCTTCACCTATCATACCATCAACGATAGCGTCAACACATGTATGGTGAATAGCAGAGTTATTATATAATTCAATTAGTTCTTGTGGAAATAAGTTATCCATACCAAACTTGATATAGTCTTTTCCTCTTTGTTCTTTAATAACTGGTAAGTTAAGAGCTTCAAAGTTAGAACCTTTAATACTGTACAGGCCTTCTGGATTTGTGTTTCTCATATTCTTTATTAATAATTAGGGCGGAAGTATACATCTGCCTCTCTATTTTCGTTATTACTTATATATTCTACTTCGCCAAGGCCACCTCCAGGTGTTGTAATGATCTTAACTATGTCACTATAGTTACCTATTGTCCATGTATAATAACCATTCTGGTGCTCATTCATAAATGTAGCAGGAATAGTTGCAATAATTTGCTCATACCTTGCATTAACTGTACCGAATGCCCAATTGCTTGGTTGAATAGTTAACACGGCTTTTTGTGAATATTGTGATTTAATCACTAATGGATTATTACCATCGATTAAACCAGGTTGATTAGTATAGAATACTACTTGTGTTCCGTTAATTACTGAAGTCATATAATATTGTAATGTTTCTATCTAGAAATATAAAAACAGCCTGAGTTGTAATAATGAAAAAAGGCCAGTATTTCTACTAGCCTTTCTCTTATAGATTATGTGTGAGGATTATGCCTCCACAATACTACCAGTAACTTCGAATGAAGGTTTCTCTTCCATTCCAGATATTGTCAGTTCATAGCCATTTCTATCTCCATATAAACTTCCGGATGTACTAGATCCTGCTGTCATGAAAGCTCCTCTTTCAACACCAACACTAAAATATTTTGCGTTGTTGTCTTTAAAAACCACAACCATATCAGTAGCTTGCGCCATTAATAAGATTTGGTCTCTTTTTGTAGCTTCCATTTTATTGAAAATCATGGTAAGAGCTTGGTCGTAATATACGGTACCATTCTCTTGTGAAACGTTAATAGTTTCTGTGAACGAACTAGTCTGTCTTGGAACTTCAAAATCAAAGAAATCTGATGGTGTAAGAGCTGATCCTGCAACTGTAATCGCAGTGATAGTTCCATTAGTTTCAGTTATAGAGTCAACTGGTCCGTTAGAGATAAAGATCTTGTCGATACCTCCGTTAGAGTCGTTACAATCTAATGTAAAACCTGCTGTTAAATTTGAACATGCCATAGTGTATAGATTCTTTTTTTAAGTTATTAAAGGGACTCCATAAGGAGTCCCTATTGGATTATGCTAATCCGTTTGTTCCAAATTGATCTACCTGAGAGACTGCGACTCCGAGCCTCCACTTGCTGATCATTTTCACAATTTGTTGTCCTTTATCGTAGAAAAAGTCAATTGTTGAAGAGTCATCAGTTAATCCTGTTCCAGCAACTATCATAGACGCCGGCCCACAAGCCACATAATCGCTCCCTGTAAGTCCACTAGTCTTTACTACTTTTACGTTAGCACCTGGAAGTTCAAAAGATCTTCCGTCTCCTTGATCGTAATGGTAGTAATTTTGCGCTACGAGTGATCTTCTTAGAGTGTTAAACGCCGCGGGCGACATAATCATGATTAAATCTTCACGATCTTTAGAAGCTTCATTTACTGCATCAAAAATGTTTAATGCTTGATCTACTGCGTTTGCTAGTGTGAATGCAGCTGGGTTAGCAGATACAGTAGCACCATTAGCTCCAGTTACTTGATCTTTAATACCTGTAGCAGTACCGTCACCGCTAATTAAGAAAGATTCATTGTACTTAGAAATTCTCTTTACGTAGTAATCAGCGATTACTTCTTCGAAAGGTACAGATTCTTGGTTTGCACCTGCCGACATTCTCTGAGAAAGCCAGTAATCGCGAAGTTGGTCGGGACATAAATCTTGTTTTACTTGTTTATCTCTGATAACGATATCAGTTTGGGTGAAATTTACGTCACCACTTGGGTTCCAACCGCAGGCTAAATCAGCAACGTTTAAGTCACCATCCATAAGGTTGATTGCTACTGTTCCAGCTGAAAGTCCTGATCTTAAATCGATCTCTCCCATTAGGTCAGTATTCAGAACTGCTTTAGCAATTAAGTCTAAAGAATTCTCATCTGTGTAAGCCGTTAAGGCTGTTAAATCAAATGCCATAATAATTAAATTGTATTTTTAAATTTTTATTTACCTTTTCTGATTGAAATTAGATTTTCTAATCTTCTTTCAGTTAAGGATTTTTGGGTTTCTGCATCTTGGGAGAAGGTGTTGCGGACCTTTTTTGCAGCTGGTTCGTCAGCTACGTCATTAAATCTTGAAGTAAGAACTGATAGTTCTTCTTTAAGTTCCTTAATCTCTTCAGTGTATGGTTGTAAAAGATTAGCTACGCCTTCTAATAATTCTTCAGCGTCGAATTCTTTTTTCACTTCTTCTTCTTTAACAATCTCTTCTTCCATTTCTACTTCTTCTTTTTCTTTTTCAGAAGCTTCAACTTCGGGAGCTTGTTCTTCAATAGAACTGATCTCACCATTTTCACCTACAGTGATTAATAGACCTTCTGTAGTTTCATGAACTCCGGCTGGTGCGAATGGATCTTCTGATGCACCTTCTCCAGCTCTTACAAATAGGATTGCTCCATCTTGTAATTCACCTTCAGTGTACACTTCGGTTCCATCAACTAAAGTAGCTTCAGCAGCTTTTATCTCTACTGTTTCTTCTACTTTTTCTTCGGTTTCCATTTCAACCACAGTTTCTGTAGCAGCTCCGAGCATTACTCTAAGCTTACTAATTGCGTCATTTACTGTCATACGGTTAAATGTATTTTTAAGTTAACTTATCTAGGTTGATCTAGACAACTAGAAATATATATCTTGCTTCGATTGACAAAAGCCACGAAGGAGGAGAGGAGGGAAGGAAGAGGGAGAGTGGTTTACTTCTCTTTTTTGTCTTTATTAATAGCTCTAATACGAATTATATTAAGCGCTATACCTGTGACTAACAGTGCAAGCGTAAGTATTTCATTAATACCCATAACGGCCATTCCGCCGCCGGCTATTGTAGTTACTGTTGCAGCTGTATCTTTGATATCATTCATATTATTTTTTACTAGCTTTTTCAATAAAGTTACCAGCGATTGAAAATCCATTGAGGTCACCTTCTTTGATTTTGTTCCACGTTCCAACATCATTAATCTTATACGAGGCCATCCAAGTACCGCTAGGTACATTAAAACCTAAAGACTTAGACTTATCCATATCAGGATCTTCAACGATCCAGGATTCAAGTAATGTATTGTTCTGTGTTATATCGTCATCGTGATTGATGTCAGTATTGTTCTGTTTATTATATTCGAAAAACTTTTGTGCTATTTTCTTTACGGTATCTTTAGCGAAGAATACATGGAAAGGATTACCTTTTTCGTCTTTTCTTAGGATCATTTGATCAGGTATCATACATGGACCTACGACTATCATCTCATCGTCATCAGAGAATCTAAATTCTGTAGAGAAAGCTCCACCTCTTGGCATTGAATTCATAGTTCTACCACCTTGGCCACTAACTCTACCTTTATTAATAACTACAGTTTCTCTACCTTCTTTATATGTTTCTAGTTCTTCCCAATAATGTTTGCAAAAGTTGCCTCCTTTAAAATCAAATATTGAGTAGGCTTGACCATCATGTCTGAATCCAGTATTGATAGAAAGACTCATGCGATCTAATTCTTCCATTGTATAGATCTTATTCATACGTAACATAGCTTTACAGAAGTTTCTCTGTGCACTTGGACCAGCATATCTATATTTAGTTTCTGGTTCTTTATCTTTATCTTGTCTACCAAGAATATCTAAACCAACGATACCTTTTAAATAATCACCAACATTTTCAAAGTTAGTTTTAGTACCATCAATAAATACCGTGTTCTCCATATCTAGGGTTTCACCACTATCAGCGGCCATTTGTAATATGAATTGTTCTATCTGCTCTTGTCTTATAGTTTTAAGCTTGTTCTGAGCCCATTCGATGCCACTGGTTCCACCCCAAGCATCCCACATTAGTTTACCACAGCCTTCAGAATATGGTGTATCAGAGTTCTTCTTATGCCTAGCAAAACTTGACATTCTAGCAATAGTATCTTCTGATATATTCTCACCTTTTGCAAGTTGATTTGCTCTTTGTTTACCTACATCAGTTCCACAACTACCCCATCCATTCTCTTCTGCCCAATCTAAGGCTCTTTGTGCATTGTTCTTTGCACTTTCTGGATAATCGTTATAGGATTCAAACTCCATATTATTTTCGATTGGAATACAATTAGGTACTTCTCTACCATTCTTATTCTTAGTTCCATAAGCAACATAACCACTTTGACATGGATTGTCTTTTAGGAACTCATCTTCAAATTTTAAAAAGTTTACACCAATAGCTGGTCTGTCGACGATAGACATAACATCAACTCCTAAGTCTTCAAACTCAAGGTTTTCCCAGTCTATCATTAATTCTATTATCTTATTCATATTATAATCTTGCTAAATCATTAATTTTTGCATCTGCTTCTTGTTGACTAGTCATATCTTCTGCTACAACATAAGCTTTAATAACTCCTGCAGTTCCGCCACCACTAGCAACGGATTCAGGACCTACTGTATTATCTATATCTGTGTCTCCAGCTGCTGCTGCGATAGCTTCTGTTGGATCGAATGTAGGTATAGATGGTGTACTAGGGGTAGATCCACCACCTGCACTACCACCACCTGGTGTTTTAGTAGCTACAATAGCTTTTACATTTGCTAAACCAGTTGCAACAGCTACACCTGCAGCTAAGGCAGCACGTATAGGTGAGTCTGGTGTTAGTGTCATTTGAGATGTATATGCTTTCTGAGCTCCTAAATACGTAGAAATAGTAGCTGCTGAAATTGCGGCTGCTTTACCTGCTGCACTATCTTGTCCAATAAGGTTAGCAATAGCACTAAATGCACTTGCTGCTAATTGTAAATTATTTTCAGTTACTTGTTTTTGTAACAGTTCATCAAACTTAGCTTTTTCTTTGTTAAGTTTCTTTGACTTACCATCATAGAACTCTCTTACTTTTTGCTTTTCTTCTTCAGTAGCCTTAAGTCTATCAAGTTCTTCTAAATCTTTTTGCTGTGCTAATTCTAATTCTGCTTGTGCTTTAGCAAATTCATTCTCTACATCTTCTAGTTCCATTTCAGCTAGCTTATCACGTATAGTTTGCTTTCTAGCTATTTCTTCGTTCTCTAATTCTGCTGTTATCTTTTGTGCATCAAGTCTTCTGGTTTCTAAGGCAGTCTCTGCATCAATACGTGTAGCGATAGCTTCTGCTAATGAAGTTTCTAATTCTTCTCTCTTGTCATAGTTACCTTCTTGTGAGATTTGTAACCTTAAGTTCTCTTCTTCTAAACGAGCTTGTTCAGCAAGATTCTCTGCAAGTTTAACTTGTGCTTCACCTACTTTTTCTAAGGCTTCTTTTCTTTCTTCGTAAGTTCTATTGGTATCTTCAGCAATCTTTTGTTGAGTTTCCATCTCTTTGTTAAGGAGTGCGTTATCAACTATTAGTTTTTGTTGTGCATCTCTAATACCTCTAAACTGATCTACTAATTTACCTGCAACTTCAACTGCTTCTTTAACTTCAGCTACTACGGTCTTACCAAATTCTACAGTGGCTTCTATTGCATCGCCTACTTTGTCTGTAATATCTTCTACTCCTAACACTACTTTACCTACTGCATCTGCTGCAATCTTTCCAGCTTCACTAAAGTTACCACTAAACAGCTCTTTTATAGCGCTACCAAGTGCAGGGATGAGTTCTAAGAGACCTTCAAACCTGTTCATTATATTTTCTTTAATGGCATCTGCAAAGCTCATTAGAGCTTCTTTAGGAGAAGTGAATGCCCACATGATTTTCTCACCTAACATAGCAAAGAAATCCATTACCTTACCGGTAATAATTCCTAGTGCTTCCATTGCGATGGCTAGCTTTCTACTTCCTTCTTCTGAATTCTTAAAGTAACTAAATAACGAAGTAAGTATAATTAGGAGAGCACCTAGTCCTGTAGCTGCAATTGCACCTTTAAGACCTTTAAATCCGGCTGTTGCTCCTTTAATACCTGCTTTCATATCAGCAAAGGCTTTCTTACCTTTCGCTAATATAGAATTCTCTTCAGCTACCTTCTTGGTTTCTTTACCGAGATTCTTCATCTCCTTCTGTAATTCCTCTACGGACTTTACTTCTTTCTCGATACCATCAATGGTAAATGTGATTTTAACTTCTTCTGCTGCCATACTATTTAGAAATATAATTGTTGACCATTTTGAATTAGCTGAATGTCATCAGCATATCTTTCTGGGTTTTCGATTCGCTTTGCACATGGTAATTCCCATTGAATCCAATAGATGCCATCTTGCCATACACCTCTTCTACCATGTTGATCCTTTCTAGGATTACCTTTAAGTTTAAACCTATCTTTCGATTTACCTAATGGTATTCTTTTAACAGGATCTCCCATTGTGAAAGGTTCGTAGACTTCGCCATTGTATGCAATATCCCATGGTCCGCATTGTTCTACACCTTTTAAGAGTTCTAACACCTTAGGTGGATCGTAAGGACCCACTATGATAGCATCTATATCATTACTAGATTCTGAGTTAGTTAAACTACCTACTAAGTATAGGTCGTAACCATGCCAATCTAAATCAAAGATTGGCTGGTATGCTTGTTGAAATTCTTGGTCTCCTAATATCATATCTTTTAGTTTATATTGTTGCTACAAAAATGTAAGGTGTTGTACCGATTGTATTGTTAAAGAATTCAAAACCATTGTTGTTTGGACAGAAACAGCCATCAAACGGTTCTCTTATTGCATCGCCTAAGCTAGTAGCACTATAGAACCAATCATTTCCACCATCACTGACACATGTATTATCTTGATCCATTTGAACTAATGTATTTTGAGCAGTTCCATACACTGATTGTAGGGTCGCCCATGTTCCATCATAACAATACCATCCATCAGTAGGTTCTGAATTTCCAGAGTCAACTCTAATAACTACTACATCTATATCATCAGCTTGTGTTTCTCCTTGACATACACCACCAACAGTATATTCTCTAATGTATGAGATATCTGATGTAGGAATTACTACTTGACAACTAACTAAGACTGAGGTTAAACTAGTTTCACAACCTACACTATCTGTAAGTACATAAGAATATGTAGCACTTGCTAATCCAGTTCTTGTTAAACTAGTACTACCATCAGACCATAGGATAGTGTATGGTGCAGTTCCACCAACTCCTGAAATAGTTACTGCTCCATCTGATGTATAACAATCAGAAGGTTCTGTAATGTTTGCTGATGAGCTTAATTCACTTGCACTAGACTGTGGCACTGTAATAGTATCTGTTGAGGTTGAACCAACATTATCTGTTATTGTAATTGAGTAAGTTCCAGGTGTTATGTTATCTATTAGACCAGGGTTAATGTTAAATACACCGCTATCACCACTACTAGAACTCCAACTAACTGGGAATTGAGGTAGAGGTGCACTAAATACATAAGTAATTTGTCCATTCGAACCATTAAAACATGAAGGACCTTGAGGAGTAGCAGTAAAGTTAAGTGCTGCATCGCTAACTGGTGTTGCTACATAATCTAATAGTTTAATTAATTGAACTTTAACAGGACCTGTTTCTCCTATTTGTGCATCGTTAATCTTTTCAGGTCTATAATACGTACCATCTACAAAAATAACATCATCAAATGAGAATGTTTGTAGGTCTACATTGTTAAGAGTAAAGTATGCAGTGATTCTTCTAGCATTCTTATCGTATAATGAATTAATATAACCTGACCAATATGTATTGTACAAGCTTCTTTGAGTAATTAAACCATTATATCCACTTACATTATCTCCCCAGTAGGGTATGTCTACATTCCAGTTTAGGACTTCCGAGTCAACTGTCATTGGCCATTCATTATAGTAACTAACCATAGGATAATAGTCTAAACCATTAACATTCTGTGGCATGCCAACCATATACCAATGACTAGTATTAGTTAAGATTTCTTGTAATCCATTATAGTATAAGAATCTTGTTTTAGGTTTAATTGGTAGGTGCTCTAAATTGTTATTAGTAGAAATAGATCGTGTAGTTAATTGAGGTATAATAAACCTAGCCGTATCACCAGCTGCTTCTATTTGTGTAACAGGAGTAGGAGCCCAATTTGTCTCTATGTTTCGAGTACCTTTTAGCAACTCATTACCACTATCAAACTGTAAATAACCAAATGTATTTTTATAGGCTTGTTGGTGATATGTGTTAATAAAGTCACCATCTTCTTTATGTTTAAATTCTATTTGATCTGACTGTGTGTTAAATAGAGGTTCTATTATAAAATCTTTATCTCTAATTAGTTTATCTGACCAATCGTACAGATCACCAGATGCAATGTAATCAACAAATGGCTCAATGATAAAGTTTCTACTATCTGCAGGATCTGGACTCATTACAAGTCTAAATGTAGTTAATAGATCTTTTATAAATTCTATTTGCTTATAGTCACAATCTAAACTTGCAGTAGGTAACGAGGCTCCTGGTGCAGCGACAGTTTCAAATCTTGAAAGATTAACTTGTGCTTGACTAATAGGACCGTTAGTTTCTAACTTTAAGTGAACTTGATCACCTGCTGTTAAACTAATAATACCTTGTACTGTAAGAAGCACAGGTGTATTAATACCACCACTATTATATGAACCAGTTGCATATACTGTTGAACCTATAGAATTAGTTAATAAGAGTCTAGCATCTATTGGTGAACCTGTTTGTGGATTATCATAGTAATCAAACCAACCAAGGTATTGTGCATCTGCTTGAAAAATGTAACTACCTGTAACTGGCGCTACATATTTACTACTAGTATTTGAATACTGATAGTTCTTACCATCAGATGTAAATGTATTACCACTTGAAGGATCGGCAACAGAGTCATTAACTATGATATCATTAAGTCCACTACCTGTTACTTGTTGTGTAGTCGTATCATTAGCTAACATAATATTATTTGAGTTAGAATCTAAATCAAGATCTACTCTCGATTCATTACCAAAGGCACTTACATATAGTTGTTTAAATTGATCACTATCAAAGAATACACTTGTAAAGGTATAACCAGCATTTGAGAATATTTCATCTACTAGTCTTTTAGCTCTAATCATAGGTTTAAACCTATTTAAATCTAAGGACTTAAGTACTTGATTTTCAGGGCCTTGTGTAAAGTTATTAGAACCATGTAGAGATATTCTGGCTTCTTGTACAGCTCCTGCATCGTCATAAGTATTACCAAAGTCAATTAGAGGATATAGAACATCTCCATTCTTAAGACCATCTGTTAATGTAGGTGTTTGTGAAATGAAGTTTTCAGTTATAGGATCCCACTTTGTTTCTGAAGGATATGCTGACCAGCTTTTAGCAAGCTCATCAAAGCTTACTGTATGTGATAAGTCTGTAATATTAAGACTACACATTGTAGCATCTCCAATAGCACTCGAAAAGTCTCTCGTTTCACCTAAGAATATAATCTCATAGTCTATCTTATCTTGTGAACCATTAACAAAGATTCTTTGTAATCTAATGTGTCCTTGTCTAAACTCTGCACCATCTACTATGATTTCTGCAGGTTTCTTAACAGTAACATCATAATCAATACCGTCAACTAAGAATGCCATTTTAAAGAATTCATTATTGGCACTAGTTGCAGGAACTCTAAGTGTTCTACTAAATACTGACTTAGCCTCTGCATTTGTAATATCTTCTACAGATAGGTTAAGTTTGATAGGTTGAGTCTCGTAAAGATCTAACCAATATTGATCAAGTCGCCTTGAATCATCGTATACTTTTAATTGAATCATATTATCCTCTTTGTGATTTCAGGTTGTTAGCTAGTTTAAACTTAATTTCATATTGGAATAGTTTATCTTTTCTATAAGACTTTTCAGTCCAGCTTGTTGAAGTAATATTACAACCAAAGAAAAAAGCCTCATAACCTGCAGGAGCCGATTGTCCTAGTCTAACTCTAACATCTGGTGAGTTAAAGAGACCTTCTAAGTAATCTGCTTCTTCGTCTGATAGATATCTTGTCATAGCTGTAAAGGTTTCTTGTATCTCTTGTGAGTAAGTAGTAAAACCTCTAGCACCAGACGTAGTTGCGTAGTTAGCGCCATTGTAATCTACTGTGTTAGCTAAGAAGTTATTAGCCTTTCTTTTTGTTGATCTTACATTCTTTTTGGTAAATGTATAATAGTCTCTAAAACCATACGAGTTTAACCAAGAGAATTGTATGTTATCATAATCTAAACAACCTGTATTATTATATACTGCACCTCTACCATAGATTCTGTACATCTGAACCCAATGAATTGATTCGTCAGTATAACCAGTAAATGTAGCTAAACAAGTTCCTGGTGTCCATGCTACGGTTTGTACGTAATAGTAGGCTACTGCAGGGTCTAGTGTAAAATTAACACTAAGTAAACCATCAGTATATGTGAAGTTAACTAGGTTTTGTGGACCAAGACCTGCTGTAATTACTGCTGTATTATTTTGAGGTTGGTTACCATCACCATAGTCTATATTAGGACCACCACCGTTTGCTACAACATTAGGAATAATTACATCATCTACTACTGTTCCATCATTTTCATAAGTAGTAATTCTAAATCCTTCGATACCTTGTGCTGATGCAGGTGGACTAGGTAAGCCACCAGTATAAAGAGGATTAAGGTAACTAACAGTATGTAAGTCAGATGCAAAGACATCGTGTATTTGTACCTTAGTATTAATACCAATTGAACTAGGAGCAGCTACACCCATTGTGGCTAGTTCACTACCTCTAATATATGAGGTAAAGTCACTCAGTGGTTGACCGTTTGAATAGATGTTAGTACATGGTGGATTTGAATCATCACCTTGTATTGCACCTTGATAAGGGCCTTCTTGCCATGTTAAATCATACCATGGTTTCTTTCCACCTATTACATTATAAGGACCATAGGATTGTGGTCTAAGATCTACCACACCACTAGTTTCATCTCCTATTCTTAAGATGTATTGTTCTACTTCTTGTTCAGAGTTTTGTAAGTTAGCGGGTGAGACACTACCTAAACCTAATAGTTCTGTATCAATAGGTGATACATGTACATAAGTCTGTAAGATGTTTTGTATATCAAAGATAGCTTTACCTTGTGAGTTTGCTGTTTGTCTAATGTCTGCTAGGATGGTACCACCTAATGTTCTAACTTGTAAAACAAATTTAGTAGCTCCTGTTGTTAAATTACTTAGTGTAACAGGGTTAGGGCCATAAGCTAGGTTATAGTCTCCTGGTGATTGTGTTAATGAAACTGTTGATGCCATATTAAAATTCTTGAGTTAATTGTTGAGCCACTCCGTCGGCTATTATTTCTGTTATTAGGTCTACGTCAAAGAAACCTCCTCTATATGGAGGCAAACCAAACTTTCTTTTTTTATATGCATAGAAGGGTTCAGATGTAGGTCTAGGACTTACTCCGAACGGTACTTCGTTTGCTAATGTGTTTTCGTCCTTGCCGTTAACACCAAAGTTTTGGAACATACCATAGTCTAGCATTTCTATAAAAACTGAGTCACCTTGTACTCTTGCTTTTATAGAATCTTTTAAATACCCGTCTTTGAATGGTGCTGCGCTTTTAATATCATCTACAATAGGACCTGCAATCTGTAATAGGATTGCACTAATGTCCGTCAGTGATTGGCCAAAACCTTCTAGTTGTTGTTCAAATTCGTTTAATGTCATCTTAGCAAGTTACGTTTGTTTGATATTCAAAGTAAGTAATTACTCCGCTTTCTGATTTACCTATGTACATATTAGGATTGGATTCGAAACCGGTATATGCACCAGGAACTCCAACTGCTCGGATAAGACCATCTGGGGCATACCAAAACCAACCCTCATATTGTGGATTTCCATTACTAAGGTATACTTGAGTTCCTACTCCTAGTGTTTCATTCTTCGCCCAATACATGTAGTTTCCGGCGGTTTCGACGTTGTCAGTTTGAGGATTACATCCTTCAGGATCTGCTAACAAATATGCGGACATATCATCCCATTCACATTTAGCATTTTCAGCGCTAGGACCTAGTCTAATATCGTTCAACTGAACTATTGGGTTTTGTTGACATGGTGTTTTAATACGCCATTGATACTTTATGAAACTATTGTTAGTTTGGCCAATTGCCACGGGATTTACTTCTAGAGATGATATTTGTTCCATACCTGTAATAGTTATAGTTGATCCACTTAGGTCACCGTATGCAGTGCCTGAGCCTGTGCTGCCAGTTTCTAGGTAGGCTCCTCTTTCTATACCTACTGTAAAGAATTTACCATTGTTCATCTCGACTACACAACCTAAGTTAGTAGACTCTGCAAGTTCTTGGATTCTTTGTTGGTTGTAAGCACTAAGGTCGTTGATTTGAAATGTTACAGATTGTTTAAAGGCTATGATACCACCCATCTGATTAATCTCGTAGGTTTCTGTAAAGTTACCTGTTCCTTGATCTGCTTCTATCGTTAACCATGTTGCATTAGATGGATCGAATCTTACGACTATACCTGTAGTGTATTGAAGTACATAACCTGTTATAGTTTGTTCCGAGATATAGATGTTCTTAATACCTCCTAGGTTATTGTTACAACCTTTACTTATTCCTTGTGTTATATTACTGCAACTCATATTATATTGGTTGGTATGATCCGATTAGTCTTGTGTTAATAGATGTAGTATAACCTGGTTCTGATACACCAGGATCGTCGAAATCGTTAACTACAATAAAGTTAATTATACTAGGATCTAGTTGTAAGCCGTTCCATTGGCATTCATACTCAAACGGTACTCCTATTTCGGCTTCTGTAGGGAATGTTGAGAATGTAGGTTGTATAATATCTTGTGGTCGACCATTAGTATAGAGAACTGTTATTACTCTAGGATTAATGAAAGGTACACCTGCACCACTCACTTTAACAGCGGTACCGGTTTCTCTGAATGTCCAGGTGTTAGTATTTGGAGTTAAGATTCTATAGAAGTTAAATGGATCGTCCTGTCTCATACCATTTAAAGTATCTATTCTTGTATTAGGATACTTCTGAGGACTTTGTTGAGTGTCTGGTGTAAAGGTTTGTTCTTGTGTAGATAGAACGTCTAAGACCAAATCAGCTTCTGGGAAATAAGGTGTAATACAATTATTAAGTGCTTGTGGTATTTCAATCTCTAGTGTTGCGGTCATACCTGCAACAGAGTCTTGAAACCTTTCTTTAAATGGTGTTAGTTGAACATTAAGAGTTAAGTCAAACTTCTTTAGAGGTGATCGAAACCTTAGGTAAGCAAGTATATCATCAATATATTGTTGACACTCTGATTGCACTTTAAGATAGTTATAGTAAGTATTGTTTGGATCTTCTTGTACTACATCCATACTTATTAGGTTCCATCTATAAGTTATAGTCTGGCCATTACGACTTCCCTGTGTAGGGTTAAGGTATATGTAAGGATAGTCTACTGTGTGAGGACTAGTGCTATCAGTCGCTACTGTTTTAATATCTGTGATAGCTCCATACCCGAAGTCTCTAAGGATACGATGTTCTTTAACCGCTTGGGCTACACTATCTACTACGTCTTTGTAAGTCATACTTTCTCTTTTGTTCTAATCTTTTTTGTTCTTCTTCTAGAGCTCTCTCTTTTTGTAGAGCCATAAAGTTAAGAATCTTTTTAAGAGGTTGTTCTGTAACCTCATCTAATTTAAGTACATCGTCTTTTGCTAAGCCAACGATTACTCTATACCAACTTCTAGCAAGATGTAATCTTTCTAAGTGTGTGTGGTCGTTACCTTCTATATCGATATCATTAATACCAAATAAGAGTTTATATTGTCTATAAGTAAAGATACGATATTCTGCAAACTTGTCAATTGCCCATAGGGCTTCATCTGCATAACGTGTATTTACTTCGAGTAGTTTGATCATATCCTCCAAGTGTAAGTTCGTACCAAGGTTTAACCAGATATCCATGTCGACAAACTCGCCAAACGATAGATCATCACTTGCTTTCATCTTACATTCCTTTCTTTCATTTAGCTTTGCTACTATCAGGGAGATTGCAAGTACTAAGGCTTCTTTTGGTGCTTTAGCTATTAACCCTAACGGTATACCTGTAACGGCTGCTACAATCTGTGGATAGAACTTAGGATCCTCAAAGTCATAAGACATTACCGCCATCCACTGTTGAGTGGTTAACCTTTTAGGTATTGAGTAACTCTTATCGTTAACATTAATCTTTGCCATACTATCTAGAAATATAATAATATATTTATTTGAATTACCTACGGCCCATTACGGCGTACGTACCAAGTGACTTGTTTTGTTTTCTATTATAATTACACAGTGCTAATGAGATAACTGTATCGTCATGTAAACCACTAGGATGACCGTATCTAATGTTACGAGTCTTTGGGTTATATTCATAAGTAAATACTGTTAGTTCATTATACAGTGCAGGAAACAAGCCTTTAGAAGGTATCTGACACACTGCATTATTAAAGTCTAAGATAAGACCTTCTATAATCTCGTTCTTAGTCTTTGATGAGGTAACAAAGGGATGTGTATCTGCCCAAGCCCTTTTGATTTGTTCAAAGATTACATCACCTATCGAGTTAACTTCGACCATTACAGTTGCATTGTATTTGCGGATTAGGACTAACATCTCTTGAGTCATCGTATTCCACTCTTGTCTATTATTTCTATAGATGTCTATTACTCTACCTTGTGAGTCCATGAATGTAGCGACAGTATAATCCTCCTGTTTACCAAGGTCAATACCACAATATACCTTACCGACTGGACTCGGATATGTTTCAAATGTATGACGATCTATATCCTGAAAGACTTCACCACCACTATCTATAAACTGTGCTAAGTATTCTTGTTTAAATACATTAGGTGGTATTGTTCTCTTAGCATCTTCTATTTCTTCGGCTGCAATGAAAGGTGTATCATAACTCGAACCAGCGTAAGACCTGTAATTAGTATGGTCGTCTGATAACCCAAGTTGATATAAGTTATAAAACCAATTCTTACCCTTAGGTGTAGAGATAAACAGGATCTTCTTACCACGTACAAGTAGTGTAGGTTTAATAGCCTCTGCATAAGCATCGTCCTTTATAAAGGCTGCCTCATCTATTATAGCATAATCAAGTGTAAGACCACGAATGTTATCATAGCGCTCTGCTGAACGGAACATAATAATCGAACCGTTTTGGAGTTCTATTTCGTTAGAGCTATAGTTGTTATTCTTAACTATACCGCTACCACCTATTGCTTGCATCAATTCTTTATGGACCTTAGTGGCCTGTGAGTAGACTGGTGACACCCAAAGTATTTTTACAGGACCATGATTAATCCCCCAATAAAGGGCGAGATTAATACCC
>Ga0228669_1000582_pt1 | contig 18976 bp, 16 predicted proteins | sample 84DmetaG_FD_182700 | JGI IMG/M metagenome (GOLD analysis project Ga0228669, IMG submission 182700) | Seawater microbial communities from Monterey Bay, California, United States - 84D | ecosystem: Environmental > Aquatic > Marine > Coastal | place: USA: California | collected 2016-10-11 | reverse complement strand
ATGTTGAAAGAAAAAGATATTTTTGATAAAAAAGGAGAACTAATAGTAGATAGTAAAGGGAGAGAAATAGGAAAAGAACTATTAATTCAAAAAAGCACAGGATATTTTAGTTATGTAAAAGGTAATAATCCATTTACATTTCCTTTTCACATTTTACCAGAAACTAGTAGCCGAAGTGAATCATTAAGATTGTTATCAAAAAGTAAAAAATGGTCTTATCCTAATTTACAAATTAATGATTTAAAAATAGATATACCAATACAATATTTAGATTTATTTATCAATAATATTGGTGGAACTATACAAGAAAAGGCATATAAATTACTTATTGAAAAATTAAAAAAAGATAATCCAGTTTTGAAAAAGAAAAATAAAGGTATTCAATATACCATTATAGATGGTCCTTTACAATTATTAAATATGGTGTATCCTAACGATGCTATTGTATCCGACAAAAAAGTTACTAATTCTACAATTGATAAATTATATGGGAGAGATGGTCTATTGCGATTAATGACTCGTAATAAAAATAAGCGAGATTATCAATACAAACCATCTACAGTTGAAAAATTTGGAAGAATATTTTCAGAAAGTAAAATAAAAAATTATAGTAAAAAAATACATAATATTATAACTGAAATAAAAAAATCAAAAGGAATTGTTATGATATATTCACAATTTATTGAGGGTGGTTGTGTTCCTCTAGCATTGGCGTTGGAAGATTTGGGATTAGTTCGTTCTAATGGTAACAACTTGTTTAAAAATCAACCAAAAAATCGTTATAAATTTGTAAATGAAAGGGGAAAGAGTTTTTATGGAAGTTATGCTATGATTACAGGTGATCCAAACATCTCTCCCAATAATAAAAACGAATTAAAAGAGGTTACAAATATTAAAAACAAATATGGTGAGTTTGTTAAGGTTGTTATAATATCCAAAGCCGGTTCAGAGGGATTGGATTTTAAAAATATTAGACAAATTCATTTAATGGAACCTTGGTATAATTTAAACAGAACAAAGCAAACCATTGGTAGAGCAGTTCGAAATTTAAGTCATTGTATGTTACCATTTAAAGAACGAAATGTAGAAATCTTTTTATATGGAACACAATTAGATAATAAAAATGAAAATGAAGCTATTGATTTGTATATGTATAGATTGGCTGAACAAAAAACGATGCAAATAAACAAAATATCTCAGATATTAAAAGAAAATGCCTTGGATTGTGTATTAAATAAAGAACAAATGAATCAATACCAAAAAAATGTGGAAATTGAATTATCAAGTGGATTGACATTGAAAGATTTTGATGTTAGAGCAAAAGATTATAGTTTTGCTTGTCAAATAGGAAAATGTAATTACACTTGTTTATTGGATAAACAACCCGATTTTAATGAAAATGATAAAGATTCATCTACTTATAATGATTATTTTATTATATTAAATTTAGATGTTTTGATTAAGAAAATAAAGTTTATTTTTTCAAACAATTACATTTTACATAAAAAACAATTGTTTATGATGATTAATCAATACAAAAAATATTCAGATGAAGAAATTTACATTGCTTTGGATATTTTAATCAATAACAAAAATGAATTTATAAAAGATCTGTTAGATAGACCAGGTAAACTTGTAAACATTGGTGAATACTACATGTTTCAACCCATGGAATTGTATAATAAACAAATACCTTTATTCAACAGAAAAACACCAGTAGAATATGAAAATGATAAAATTAAAATGAGTATACCAAAGGTAGTTTATAAAAAAAAGAGCAATAACAATATGATATTAGATAATATTGTATCTATTTATGAATTTTTAAATGATGATATTAAAACGATATCAATTCCTAATAAATTAGAAATAAGTAAACATAAAAAAATAATTAATAAAATTAACAGCAAGTTTAATATTGATATTAATGAATTAATAAAATACAGTATTTATCATAACATTGAAGAATTACCATTTAATTCAAAAAAATACATATTAATGTTCTATGAAACCATGGAAAATGAAACCGTAAAATCAATTATAAAATCATATTTTAATAATTATCTAATTGGAAAAGTAAAAGAAAATAATGTTTTAGCAATACCTAATGAAAAAAGCAAGTTAAGAAAATATAGTTTTTTTGTTGAAGAAAATAAAACTTGGAAAGAAGAAACAAAATCATTATCGGCGTTAATTAAAAAATTAATTGAAAAATATAAAGTTACAAATTGGAAATCAAAATGGTTAATGGATGGTAAAGAAAAAACAATCCATTTTTATGATTCGTTTAGAGATAGAGTTGTAAGTAAAATGAAAGAGTTAGGAGAGAAAACAAAAAGTAGCGGTAAACAATGTAGCGTTGGTCAAAGTAAACTATCTATATCCAAAAAACTAGAATCATTAGAAAGAATATTAAGGGTTAAAACAAATAAAACAACAAAAAAACAAGATATTAATAACACCAAAGATATGTGCGTCGCTATAATGTTATATTCCTATATTTTAACATACAAATACAATGAAAAATTCAATTTTAATTTGTTAGAAAATTACTTATATGACGTTTCTCTTTTACCGAAATTAGACAAATCAAAATTAGATAAGGATGGAAAAACATTATTTTTAGTATAAAATTGAATTAATAATATTTTTACGGTATGAATATAAAAATTTATATTAATACTATATAATGAAAAATACAAAAAATATCAAAAAAGGTTCTATTTATATTAAATCTGTTTTGGTTAGAAAAATTTATGTAGAATTTAAACATGTTGATAATTATTTAAAAGAACATATGTTAGCGAGGTTAAAAGAAGAATATGAAGGAAAATGTAGTAAAGAAGGATATGTAAAAACTAATTCAATAAATATAATTACACATAGCTCTGGTGTAATAGAAGGAAATAAATTGTCTTTTGATGTATCGTTTGAATGTTTAATTTGTCATCCAGTTGAAAATATGAAAATAAAATGTGTTGTTAAAAATGTTACTCGTGCTGGTATTCGAGCGGTTTATTATAAAGAAGACGAAAATCCAATTGTTATGTTTATTGCTAGAGAAAATAATCTTAAAAACGATGAATTTAATAAAGTAAAAGAAAATGATATAATTATTACAAAAGTTATAGGAATAAGATACAAATTAAATGATGAACATATTTCAATTATAGGAGAGTTATCTTCCACTAAAAAAAACAAACGCAAAACAACAAAGAAAAATGTAAAGTAATTGTAACTATTAAAATAATATAAACATTTTTTTATAATTTAAATTATATGATTAGTATGAGTGTCGTCGAGACATTGCAAGATGAAAAATATACAACCGATCAATTGAAAAATTTAAAAAAAGAAATTGATAAAAAGGACCAAAATCATCATAAGAAAATATTAGAAATTATAGTGAAACATGATATTAAATTTTCTGAAAACAATAATGGCGTTTTTTTATCATTAAATAAGTTACCTATTGCTACTATTAAAGAAATAGAGGCTTACTTAAAATACATTGATGAGCAAGAAAACATGTTGTCTACTATTGAAAGTACGCAAGAAGTATTTGAAAAAGAATATTTTAATAAAAATGTTTAAAGAGATGAATAGTTATAATATAACATGAATAACCGAACGCATTTCAAATCAATGAGTCATAATAACAGAAACAATTATAGAAATAATCATAGAAACAATAATAATAACAATAATAATAACAACAAAATTAATAATAGATACAATGTTTATACTCCAAATAATAATGATATAGAAGATTTATTAATGAACCTTAATAAATATTCATTAACAAATAAAAATATTATACAATCTATTTGTATTTCTGAAGAACATATAAAAAATAAAAAGCAAACTCCTAGTGAAGTTAAAATTACAAAAAAGAAAACAGATTATTTTTATCCATCTTTAGATTGTAAAGATAGTTTATTGTGGTGTTGGATTTCACATCATTATGGTTTTCAAGAATATGAGTTAAATAAAAACAACTTATATAATTATGAAATTAATAAAAAATTCGAATACGTTAGTTATATTAGAGGCAATAAACTACTATTAAAATCATTAAAATTAAATAGAACAAAGTTAGAAGAAAACTTACTTGATGATAATGGTATAAATTTGGGGCTATTTACATTTATATGTTTGGTTCATAAATATAATGTTATTTACACGGATAATTACATGTATTATGAATTTATCGATGATTTTAATACGGAGTATATTATGATTAATAAAAGAAATAATAAATATGGTTTATACACCAAAGAAAAAGTAACAAAGGAAAATTTAGAATCTTTTAAGAAAAATAAGTGGATTGTTGAATCGATAACAAAACCGTTACGTTCTGTTGGTAGTTATAAAGTAGCCGAAATAAAAGAAATATGTAACATAATGAATATTGAAACCATGAAAACAGAAAAGAAAAGTTATACTAAAAATGAATTATATGAAAAAATTAAGCAACATATTATGTAATATAGTATAAATAATGAAAATATTCATATTATAATTAGTAATTTACGGATTTAAATTGATAAATATAAATTTAATTTAAATAATATTAAATTTATATACAATTATATATATTAATGAGTCAAAATGATTTCTCAACCTCGTTTACCGAATATTTAAAAAAATATATTCAATCTAACCAACAAACAGATGAATTTGAGTTGCGTTTTGGTACCAATTATTCTAATAAAATTACCCGTATTGATTTTGATAATGTAATTAAGAAATTAAAATTAAATAACTTTACCTGTGAATCTCCCAATGGCCAATATCATTTAAATATACAAAATGAATTTTTAGATGAACGTTCCGGCCGACTTCGGATGTCCAATATCAGAACTGAAATAAAAGGACTAATGAATATTAAAAAATATTGTCTTAAAAATACATTTAATTTAGAAATACCAGAAGTTTATGTTTCCTTTTTACAGAAAAAGAAAAAAGTAGATACGTCTAACGAAGCGATGAATGCTCTTGATAATAATAATTATGAATTTCGTGTTAATTATAAAACAGAAAATACACTTACAAGTAATTATCCTTTAGTTAGAAATATGCTTAATGAATGGAATAATACTAAAAAAACATTTCGTTTAATTAAGAGATTTACTTTTCAATCAAAAGAAGGGTTTCCATTTAAAGTTGATCTTAGTATTGTAAGAACTTCAAAGTGGGATTATAAAAACAGAAAATATATTCCAGAATCTACTATACAAAAATCAAATTTGTTTAAAAATGAAGAATCTTATGAAATAGAAATAGAATTAGATAACAATTTAGCAAAACAATACAAAAACGCTGCACAACTTAAGAAAAAATTAAACCAAGGCATTAAATTAGTATTATCTGGATTACAACAAACCAATTTCCCTATATCTTATACCGAACAAAAAGCAGTTTTATATAATTTTGTAAAAATGACGAGTAATAGCACAAATCAATCCTTATTTGCTAATGATAAGAAAGGTCATAATATGAGAAAAAATAGAAAGAATTTTATAGCCCCTTCTTCCATTACATTAGAAATGGAAAATGCTGCTCCAAATATCGATGATTTAAATATACCAAATATTCATGGAGCTTACACTGTTACAGATAAGGCAGATGGTACAAGAAAACTACTTTATATTGGACAAAAGGGAAAAATATATATGATTGATATCAATATGAATGTTCAATATACCGGTTTATTAACAAAAGATAATAAATTTTATAACAGTGTTTTGGATGGCGAACATATTATTCATGATAAAAATGGCAAGTATTTAAATTTATATATGTGTTTTGATATTTATTTTAAAAATAAAGATGATTTACGATATTTTCCATTGATTTATAGAGACAATTTAAGTTTTGATGATAAAAAATACAATACTGGTATTTCTAGGTTAGAAGAGCTTACTAAATTTGTGAAACAAATGGATATTTTGTCTATTGTAAAAGATAAAAAACCAACGATGGATATAAAAGTAAAAACATTTTATTCAAATATAACTAGTAAAAATGAAAAAATTAGCATATTTAAATCTTGTGGGTCATTGTTGGACTTGATGAATGATAATTTGTTTGATTATGAAACAGATGGATTGATATTTACACCTATAGATAAGTCTGTAGGTAGTGATAAATTGGGTGTTTTGGAACATCAAAAAACATGGAAACATAGTTTTAAATGGAAACCACCTGAGTTTAATACGATTGATTTCTTGGTTACTACTAAGAAAAGTGAAACAGGAAAAGATATCATTAAACATTTATTTCAAGAAGGCAATGATATGGGAAAAAACAAAAATAATTTGGTTCAGTATAAAACAATAGAGTTGCGAGTAGGGTTTAATCCTAAACAACACGGTTTTATTAATCCATGTCAAGATGTTATTGATGGCAATTATCCTGGAAGTGTAGATTATGATTATAGAGAATACAAACCTGTGCCATTCTTTCCAAGTGAACCTAGTCCTAATTTTAATGTTCATTTGTGTCATATTCCACTAATCAATGGTAATATGTTTATTGAAGACAATACAGAAACATTTGAAGATAAAACCATTGTAGAATTTAAATATGTTAAGGAAAATGATAAATATCACCAATGGATTCCTATAAGAGTTAGACATGATAAAACGGCTGATTATAGAAGTGGTAATCGAAATTTTGGTAATGCTTATCATGTAGCTAACGGAGTATGGAAATCAATACATAATCCTATTACAAGTGAAATGCTAAGTGGTAAAGATGGATTTGATCTTGAAAACAGTGAAGTATATTACAAACAATCTGCAAGAAAAACAACCACGCGAGGATTAAGAGATTTTCACAATAAATTTGTAAAAACAATACTTATTAAAAATGCTGCTAAAAATAAAGAAACGCTTATTGATATGTCTGTAGGACGCGGTGGTGATTTATTTAAATGGCATCAATCCAATTTAGAGTTTGTATTGGGTATTGATTTATCTAAAATGAATTTGGAAAATAGAAAAGATGGCGCGTGTGCTAGATATTTAAAATATAAAAGTAAACATAGAAAAGCACCTACATGTTTATTTATCAATGGCAACAGTGGTTTAAATTTAAGAAATGGTAGTGGTATTATTGATGCTAAAGGTAAGCAATTAATGAGTGCTGTTATTGGAAAGGGTAGTAAAGATAAGGGGGTATTAGGAAAAGTTGCTTATGATAATTATGGAATCGGTAGTGAAGGCTTTGATGTTGTATCCAATATGTTTTCCACTCACTACTTCTTTGAAGATGTTGAAATTTTAAACGAATATTTAAAAAATGTGTCTGAAAACTGTAAAATAAATGGTTATTTCATTGGAACTTGTTATGATGGTAACAAAGTATTTAATATGTTAAAAAATAAAGAGTTTGGCGAAAGTGAATACATTATTGAAAACAATGAAAAAGTATGGGAAATAAAAAAAATGTATTCTAATAGCAGCTTCCCTTCTGATATGAACGGAGTTGGATTAAGAGTGGATGTGTATCAAGAATCCATCAACAAAATGTTTCCTGAATACTTGGTGAATTTTGATTATTTTAAAGAAGTATTAGAATTGTATGGATTTGAAATGATTGATGGTGATGAATGTAAGGAGTTTGGTATATTTACTGGTGTTGATTCATTTCAACGATTATTTAATAAAATGAAGAATGATATTGAAAATAGAGAAATGCATGTTAAAAAAATAGGTGAAGCATTAAATATGACCGATTATGAAAAAAAGGTATCCTTCTTAAACAACTACTTTATATTTAAAAAAGTTAGAAATGTAGATGCTAGTAATGTATTTAAGGTTCAATTAGATAAGGCCAATGATGTATTGGATAAAAATAAAGAAAAAATACGAAAAATGAAAGATAATTTAAGAGTAGTAAAAAGAAATGTTGTAAAGTTAAAACGAAAAATAACACTTGTATAAGTTATAATTTAGTAATATCATTTTTATTGATACAATAAATAAAACAATATAAAATTACCATAATAAATAATATAGAATATAAAATGTTATATTATTTATTACCAGATTGTAATCATATATTAAAATCTATTGATATAAAATTTAAATTTAAATCAAATGAACAACATCCAGAACAAGAGATATATTTGAGTCCTAGTTTACATAGTTATTTAAACAATGCTAAGGAATTGATTGATCAAAATTATAAAAAATGGGATATGGTTAAGAAATATACAAATCCATATGAATTTATACATAGTTGTTTGCCTCATATGAATTATTCTATTGCGAAGGTTAAACCAGTATCACGTGCATTTTTTAAACTGATTGAAATATACAAACATTTCAATATTTTAGCCAATTATACTAGTTTGAAAAGTTTTCATTTGGCAGAAGGACCAGGGGGATTTATTGAAGCGACTGCTTATATGAGGTCAAATCCATTGGATACTTATTATGGAATTACATTGACGAATGATGAAGATTATAGTATACCAGGATGGAGAAAAAGTGAATATTTATTTAAAAAATACAAAAATATTGTAATTGAGAAGGGAAAGACGGGTAATGGTGATTTGTATAATGTTGAAAATTACAAGCATATGTTTGATATGTATAAAAATAGTATGAATATTATTACTGCTGATGGTGGGTTTGATTTTTCAGGGGACTTTAATAAGCAGGAAAATAATGCATTTCGCTTGTTATTTACACAAGTAGCATATGCTATTGTTATGCAGAAATACAATGGTGTTTTTATCTTAAAAATATTTGATGTTTTTTTGAAAAGTACCACTCAATTGATTTATTTGTTGAATTGTTTTTATAAAAAGGTTTATATTGTGAAGCCAAATACAAGTCGTCATGCTAACAGTGAAAAATATTTGGTGTGTAAATATTTTAAATTTAGTGATACATCTTCTATTTATAACCGATTTCATGATATATTGTATGTGTTGTATAGCATTGATTTTGATAAGTATGAAATAACAAGTATTTTGGACGTGGAGTTAAATACATACTATCTAAGTAAATTAAATGAAATCAATGCTATATTTACTCAACAACAGGTTGATAATATTTTAAATACAATAAAAATGATATACTATAAAGATAAATCCAAAGACAAGATGGAGTTGATGAAAAATCAAAATATAAAAAAATGTGTGCGATGGTGTATGGAACATGGAATACCTTATTACAACAATTACACTCCGACCAATATATTTCTGGTCAATAAGAGTTAAAAAAATGATTTAAGTATAAATATGTAAAATATGTTACAATAATGACTTCATTAGTAACTGCTGAATTAGGAACAAAAGAAAACCCACATCCGGATGGTTTTATTGAAAGTATAAGTTTAGAGGAAAGAAAAAAATATAAAGGGCATTGGGTTGTCTATAAAAATGGATTAAGAAAAATAGATAAGGATAATAATTTGAAAAAACAGCGAAATACCACTATTATTAATAAAAAAGTTGGATGGATTAAGGTTAGAAAAGGTGTGAAGAATCAAAAATTAACTTTTAAAATTTGTTCCGAAAGATTGGAACTGGTTGGATGTAAATTATTGTACGATAAAGAAGAATTTGATAATATATATGTTAATAAAATGTCAAAAATAAAAGTATTATTTGAATGTGGTTGTACTAAAGAATGTAAAATGGGAAATTGTCAGACCAAAATAAAAAGATTATTATTTAAACATTCTAAAACAAAGGAACAAATAGAGAAAGAACTAGAAAATTTAAGTCCGGCTCAGATTTCTATAAAAGAGTTTTTTAGATTATATGATATTAATGGTATGAAATGTTCAGAATGTAATAGTAAGTTATTTAAAAATAAAAAATATTTTGAAAGTAGGTTTAATAAACAAACTAACGAATTTAAATGTGTTAATTGTGGAGTATGGAAAGATTACGAATCCAATTATGGTATATGCTGCCAAGATAAGTCTCGACTCTCACGTCGACACCAGTGTAATACTTGTTCAGCTAGTCTTAATAAATTATACTATAATTCGTTAAATTTTGATGCAGTTATAGAAAGGTTGTTTAAAACTTGTGTGACTTCACATAAATCCCGTCTTAAAAAAGGGATACATATGGATTGTAAACCAGAAGATTTCATTACAATACAATTTCTAAAAAATTTTGCACACAAAGATGGAAAAAAATGTTGTTTTACAGGTAGACAAATTAATTGGAAACAAGGTGGTATTAAAAATCAAGGTACTTTTGATAGGATAAATTCTTCTATTACATATATTAAAACTAATGTACAATGTTGTATAGTAAAAGTTAACAAGATGAAAATGGATTTGGATGATGATGAATTTATAGGATTATGTGGAGAGGTATGGATGTATAGAAGAGGAAAAGACGGTTATATTGATAGTGAAAATGAAAAATTAAAAAAAGAGATTGAACAATTAAAAAAGGAGAATAAGCAATTAAAAGAGATATTAAATAATAAAAATAAACTTAGTATGAAAATTTGTAATGGTATCTACAACAATAAATCCTAATAAACGATTATAGTTTTAATAAATCATTTAAAGATATAAAGAAATTATTGTTAGAATACAATGGATCAATTCACCCTTATATTAGGCTTAGTAGCTAGTATATATGGGCTTTTAATGAGAATACCTCAAATATATAAAATTTTTGTTACAAAATCAGCAACCGATTTATCTTATGTATCTATTTTTATTGGTTGTAGTAGTGAAGTATTATGGTTTGCATATGGATATATGTTAAAAGATATAAGTATAATATCAAGTTCATGTGGTCATTTTACAATAGTTGTAATATTATTGCTTATAAAATGTTATTATGATAGAAAAAAAAGATTAGAAATACAAGATAATAATTAAATAAAAATATTTAATACTAATAGTAAAATATTTTTATATGAATAGAAAAAGTGAATATTTTATAGGTGATTTTATAGAATTTGATAGAGAATGGGAGAGAAGCACCAATATGGGTATTGTAGTTCAAAAAATATTAAAAAGTGACCTTACTCGTAAAGTATTTTGGTTTAAACATGATTATGATTATATGGTGTCATTGAAAGAATACAAAGGAGATTATGGTGTTGTAATGTATGAAGACATTTTGGGAGAGAAAGTAATTCCAGTTGAATACAAATTATCTTATGTTGCTAGTTTTGATAATTGGTGGTATCATAGTCATGATTCCTTGTATCAAAAACTATTGATTGATATATTAAATTGATTTAAATAATTATTTATTTAAATAATCCAAGCGAAAATGATTAACACTCAGAGTAAATTTCAACAAAGCAACATTATAACGGAATGTATCATTAAAAATGTAAAAGAATTAGAAAATATTATACCATTAATGGATAAAGCAGAATTTCAAAGACAAAGCTATTGGGTGAAAAATAGTAATAACGTAAAAAATAAAAAAAATGCCCCCCCTTCGTATAATGAGTATATTAAATATCTATATAAATATCGGAATAGTGGTGATGGTCTTACATTTGGAGTAAGTATTTCAGATAATAAAGTAAAATATATAATAATTGATGGTAACAATAGATTAAATGCTATTATGAAATTTATTAAATATCCATTATGGGTTTTCGAATTTGAATTGAAACCTTATATTGATATTTTAAGGAAATACAACATACCAGAAGAAGATATTTTCAAAATTAATTATAAACAAATCTATGATTATAAGCGATTAGAAAAAAGTTTACCAAATATTTACAAGATTTGTGAAAATTTTGAGTATAAACAAGTCAAAGAAATAGAAGATGCTATATTCAACATACAAGAATATCTGATAATAGATTCCCCATATGCTTCATCTTCATCGTTTTTGGAAGCTGTAAAAATGACTATCACGGAGTGCAAAAATGGTACACGAAAAGAATATAATAATAAGTTTATTGAGATGAATAAATACGATGGTCAACTTACAGCAAGTCAAATGTTAGCAGGAACTTTATATCCTATTCCCATTGTTTTGCAAGATAATACTATTTCTTCCTATAAGTTGATTAAGTATATAACAAATTACTATAATCTTAGAGATGAAGGTGAAATTTTATCAATTGATAAAACCATTAAGAAAGATATTGATAATATTAATGCTTTTGAGTTATTTGTTGGTATTCAAGATTTAATGAATGAATATTCAAATGGTATTATTTTAAAATATTCAGATGATAAAGGATTAGCATTAATATTTAAAATAGTGAAAATATATTCTGGTTCTAAAGAAATAGACGAAAATTGTGTTAAAAATATTAATATACCCAAATTCATAAATATACTCATCAAAATATCAACTATAATTAGTAAGGTATTTGAACGTTTTACTTGTTCTGCCGACCATCAATTATTTAATAAAAACTCAGATATTAAACTTAAAAAAAATAACTTGTACATATTATGTATTACAATATTGAGTTTGATTAAAAATAACGTAAGTGATAAAGATATAATTAGAAAAACAACAATTGCAGTTTGTTATCATGCTATTTGTAATAAGATAAAAAATGAAGAAGATGGTTCAGAGTATTACGATAAAATTGTATCTTTAAAAAATAAAGATAAAATGAAATATGAAGCTGGAGGCTCATTTATAGATAACTTATGTAGAAGAATAAAAGAAGAAGATCCACGATTTATATTTGAAAACATAACGGAAATAGATATAGAACTTGCGTTCTCTATTTGGTGCAATCAAAATAATAAACCAAAACCATATAAAAAAGGGAAAAAAAGACGACAAATTAATATGATAGAAGGAATGATATTTAGTATGCTATATAGAAAATTTGTATCACAACATGATTTAGAAGATAAAAAAATGTCAGTCGAACACTTGGTTACCTTTAGTTCGGTTTATAAAGGCAATATTGATATAGACACATTGGGAAATAAAATTCCTATTCCATTCAAGGAAAATATAAAACGTTCTAATAAACATATAGATGAATATAAAAAACTGTGTCCAGATTATTATAGTAAATACATAAATCAACTTATGAGTTCAGAAGATTATAATTCAATTGTATACTATGATGAAAAAAAATCACCGGTTATAAATGACAATTCTAATTATGAGATAGTTTGTAAAAGAAATGAAAAATATTATATTAATAAAGTTGTTGAATATTTATTTAATTAGAAAATATTATTATCATATAAACAATATAACTATTTTTGTACTAAACACTATATTTTTATAAAATTGCTTTTTATTTTACACTGCTATTATCATGTATTATAAAATGAATATGAATAATAACAACACTACTAATATGACTACTGTTGATACTGCTATTGTTTCCTATCTAAATGATTATCATGATGTTAACCGCCTGTTTTATAAAGGCTCCTTATTTAATCCGCATAATAAGAGTTATTATGGATACAAGATTGATGTATTGAAGAGTGCTCTTCAGAAGTATTTAAGGAGAAAGGAGTTAAAAAAAATGGAATGGGTTATGACTGAATTATATATGTTTAGGTTTGCTGATAGTAGGGCTATTGGTGTATTGTCTAATGTTTTAAATAGGATAAAAATATTTAATGATGAGGAGATGTGTTTTGATGATTGGAATAGGTATTTAAAGGTGCATGAGTTAATTGAAGAATTTGAGAAGAATGATAAGGTTGGATTAAATATTTTGTTGAAGATTTGTAGAATATTGGCAGATTGTAATATGATTAGATTAAGTAGTGATGTTAAAAATTATTATAAGTTGGCTATTGATAAGTATGGTTTAAAATTGGAAGATGCTCAAGTTAATCAAGGTAAGGTATTAAGATATGTTAAAGAAGGAGATGATAAGGAATGTTTAGATTTATTTGGAAAATTTATTGATTTATTTGAAAAGGGAAGTGAAGATTGCTGTTATTATGCCCTTAAATTAATGAATAAGGAAGAAAATAAGGTTAAATGTGGTAGAAGAATAAGAAGGACAGGTCCTAGTTATATGGTTTGGGATTATTTATTAAGTGTAGGTAGAAAGAAAAATAATGAAAATTGTATGAAAATGTTAGAGTATAGACTACGAGAATTTCATAGTAAGAGAGGAGAACGCCCTATCTTTATGACTGCTAGTATTTATATGATGATTTATTATGATGAAATGGAGTGGGATAAAGTAATAGATTATAGTAAATATGATGTTAGTGATCAAGAAATTATTAATATGTTGAATGAAAGAGTTAAGTTGGATATTGATGATTATTGTATAGATATGCATTGTAGCGAGGGTAGGAAAAAAGGTAAAAATAAGAGGGATTTTGTATTAGAAGGAAGTGTTGTAGTAGATGAATATAGTAAGTATAGTAGGCCAGAAATGCGGAAATTATATATTGAATTAGGATTAGAGCATGCTAAAAAGGTAGAAAGTGGAGAGTTGCCTGCTAAAGGTAGGCGAGGTAAAAAAAAGAAAAGTATTAAAGATATGTTAGTTAAAAAAGAAAATAATAAAAAAGAAAAAAAGGAAATAAAAGAAAAAAAGGAAATAAAAATACAAGATAAAATTGAAAAAAAAGAAATAAAAATACAAGATAAAATTGAAAAAAAAGAAATAAAAAAAGAAAAAACAGAAAGTAAAATGACAGATAGAGCAAAATTAAGATCTGAAAAATATAAAAAAATAAAAAAAATGAGAGGTGTCCCGGATTTTAATGATTTGGAAAAAGATTTGGAATTTGTTGACTCTAGAACGATTGATGTTAATAAAATAAAGTTATGTACTGAGACAACTTGTGGAAATAAAGTAATGTGTTTTGAATATGAAGGTAAAATTTGGAAAGAAGGTAGAAAAAGCATGAATTATAATAGAGATTATTGTGTTTTGGATGAATGTAAAGAATTGTTTGGATTAGAAAAGATTGGAATGAAACGAGTATTGAGTAATTTTAGGATTGAAAAGGTAGATAAAAGTAAAAAAAGTTGGGTTGGGAATTGGCAAAAAGTTATTATTAAAGATGGAGGAGAGAAAGTCGTATATTGTGTTATGGATAAGATTGAACCTGGAACTGAAGTTGGTAAAAAGAAAAAGGAAATGTTGAGTAATAGAAAAATGTTAAAAGAATTTGTTAAGATTGGAGTATTTCGAGGTATTTTTAGGGCAAGTGATTTTAATACGAGAAATGTTTTAATAAAAGAAGGAGATAAATTGGTAAGTATTGATGAAGGAGATATTGGAAAAAGATTGGATATTATTGGTGGGAGAGAAAAGTGGTTGATAGGTGCTTTTAATAAGGATAAATGTATTATATATGAAATTATAGAAGAGTTATTTGGAACAGTTGGTAAAATGGGATTTGTTGTAAAGAAAATGAAAGAATATAAATTTAGTGATGAGTTATGTGATGAAGTATTGAATAATTGGAATAATTTAAGAAGTGATTTAGAGAGTGAAGGTGTAGAGTTTTAAGTTAAAATTGATATAATGTAATAATAAATATTTTTATTACATTAAATAAGATAATGGAATTACCAGATGAAATATGGGGATTAATTAAAGAATATACATTTGATTGGAGTATACCACATAAAAAAAAGATGGAACCTACATTACATCATATCGATGGTTTATTTGAAGAAGTATATTCGAGATGGACAGCATTCCCTCCTTTACAAAATACAAACGATATTATTAGACATGAATATACTGGTGTACGTAGGTGGGAATGGATTCCTCAACCAAATTTACAACTAACAAGCATTACTTGGAATATTAATTCTAATAATAATGGAGGATGGTGGGCTGGTTATGGTTGGCATAGAAAAGGTTAAATTAATTCTTATTTATAAATTGATTAATATAAAAATTTCTATTAAAACATCATAAACAATATGAGTTCTATTAAACAGCCAATAACCGAAAAAAAAGAAAGGCATGCTTGGTTTTCCACGATTCAAAAAAATAATATATTAGATCCAATCAGATTACAGCATTGTAAATATCACAAATTACATACTAATATTTATCTAACTGAATGTGGTAAAGAAATAGAAGTAACAGAAATAACATATAGTAAAGATAAAGAACATCCACGTCGTTTTCAAGATTCAAGATACATGGGTAAGGTAGTAAAATGGATAAGACCGTGTTATAATTAAAGTTGAATAATAAACAATGATAAATATATTTTTATTATTTATTAAATGTATTTAAAGAATTCACAAATAATAAATTATAATGTCTGAAACCCCAGGTCATACTGCTTGTGCTGTATTTACTTTCAAGGACCAAGAAAGTAAAGAAAAATTTGTAGAATTCTGTAATGGAGAAAATGGTCTAAGTGTTACTAGAGGATGGAAAGGTTGCCGTTCAATTGATTGTTATGAAGCTCATGACAATGATAAAAAGATTGTTATTTGGCAAAAATGGGATAGTAAAGAAGACCATGAAAGTTATGTACAACATCGTCATGAAGATGGCTCTTTTGATTTTCTTCATAGTTTGATTGCTTCTCCTCCAGAAATTAGTGCGTTGCGTCCAGTTGTTTTTAAAACGGACCGTGAACAAATTGAAGATGTTGTGAAAGATATGTGTCATAAAGATCATACTGTTGGTATGAAACATATGAGTGATGATTGTGTATTTATTCGTCCATCAGGTAATCCATTGGATAAAAAAACGTGGGATGAAATGATGACTAATGGGGATGTTACTGTAACAACAAGTGAATTAAAGAGTATCAATAAACTTCACGTAGTAGGTGATATGGCACATGTATGTTACACTTCACATGGTAAATTTACTTATAAAGGAACTGAAAATGATGATGTAGCTGTATTTACAAGTGTTCTACAAAAGGTAAATGGTAAATGGGTAGTTGTTCATGGACAACGTTCAACAGGTAGAGGTTTAAATGAACCAGCGCCTAAGTTTAATTAAATTATATTTACTAATTAAAATAATATATTAAAATATAATATATTATTATAGTTCTACCACTCTTCTACGAATTTCAGTGCCATTTGGCGTTGTTACTGTTTTTTCTGTATGAATTGGATTTATGCTTAATTTAATATTGGAATCTTCTTGTTCCAATGTTGGATGTTCTTTGTCTATTGGAGGAGGGTCAAATTCATTTTCTCGACATTCTTTACATATATTACATATAAATCCACAACAACAACACATATTATCCAATTGCTCTTTATAGCCACAAAATATATAATCATCCACAAAATTATCCAACGCTTCTTTAAATATATTTTTTAAACAACAAAACCAACATAATCTACAAATAACCCCAAACGCAATTGATGCCATTCCATAAAATGTGACTATTACCCAAAAAGGATACGTTTGTATTATTTTACATGGTTTTTCTGACATATTAGTTTCATTACATATACATGTATTTAAATAAACGGTTTTATACACAGTTTTTATTTCTTTTAATGGTATATTTGATACATCATTACTTTTTGTGTCATTATTATGGTTGGTTATATTAGTTATATTAGTTATATTAGTTATATTAGTTATATTAGTTATATTTGTTATATTTGTTATATTTGTTATATTTGTTATATTTGTTATATTAGCTATTATATTTTTATTTTTTTCTATATTAATACAACTTATATTACAAGAAGCGGTATATGATGGTGTTCCACCATTTTGATTATTTTTTCCACTACATATTACTGAGTTAAAACTATTAGCAGTACATGATATTTCATATAAAGCATTATTATTACTATAATATTTATAATCAACTTTTTTACCTAAAGAAAATAAATCATACGAACAACTTGTACACATCAATGTAAATGGATCGTCCCATGGAGCATTATGGTTACAACAAGTATTACTGGTTAATGCTGGATAATATCCATTTAAATTTGATAAAACACGTATTATATTTAAAAATCCTATTATGATATTAATGTTAATCCACTTCATTAACATTATTAATGTATTATTTTTATATTTTGTATTCTTAAATAAATTGAAATCAATATTAAAAATAAATAAATTGATTTATAATTATAGGGTATTATTTTAATATAAATCATAGAAAATATGAAATTAGCGAAAATGAATAAATCTGTTAGTAAAATCAAAAATCAGCAAAAATTAATACAAGAACAGTATATTTTGATTGAAAAACTACTTTCAAGAGTAGAAAAATTAAAATCACAATATACCAATGTTAAGAAAAGAAATAATAATATGAAAAAGCAAATAATTGAATTAGAAAAAGAATCAGAAATGTATAAAGATTATTGTAGAAATATAACACATATTAAGTGGAGTGAATAAACATAAATTAATTAAAAAATGCTACTAACTTTTTAGAAAACTCACCATCAGAAGGAAAATGTATACCACCCTTTATTCTACAATCATCGCATTTTCTAGCAATCTCATATAACATATCTTTTTTTTCGGGATATCGCTTTGATAATTTATTAGCGATTAAATATGCTTGATAAGCATGACCAGCTGGATAGGAAGGTGTTTGTGCTGTTTTTATATTAATAACATTTAAATTTGGATTCATTTGATAAGATCTACGTCTATTTATTACATATTTAAAAAATAATATGATATAATTTTGGCTAATTTCTATTTTTCTAAGTTCTTCTCGCGTTTCAGGAACAAATCCTACAAATGCTTCCACAACACTTTTATTTGTTTTATGAAAAAAAGCAATATCTTGCTGTGTTCTATTTTTAACAGCCTCTTCAACTAATTTTAACTCTTCTTGATTATTTGGATAAACTGGGAGAGATGGTAAGTATGGATTATAACCATTGAATAATTTATAAACAAAATATATTACTACTAATAAAGCAATGCGTTTCAAATTTATTGATTGTATTTTCATTATATATTATTCCAAGATTAAATTGAATAAAATAAAATACTTTTTCCATACTTCATTAAACAATTAACAAACAAATAATAAATAATGAGTGAAAATAAACCAATACAATTAGGATTATGTTGTT
>Ga0228669_1000574_pt1 | contig 19062 bp, 14 predicted proteins | sample 84DmetaG_FD_182700 | JGI IMG/M metagenome (GOLD analysis project Ga0228669, IMG submission 182700) | Seawater microbial communities from Monterey Bay, California, United States - 84D | ecosystem: Environmental > Aquatic > Marine > Coastal | place: USA: California | collected 2016-10-11 | reverse complement strand
CTCCATCCCACGTGTAAGATGCGCGTCACCCGCCGCGGCGCTTTTCTGTAATTCCTTCAGCCGGTCGCTCATGAGCCAGGGATAGTCCGCGATATCACCCTTCAGGTGATCCTTGAGGTTCTTGAAGCTTGTATACCCGATGGAGCGGCAGAACCGCCCGACTGTCGCCTCGCTGACCCCGACCTTTTTCGCGATGCTTGCGGCTGTTTCGAATGGCAAATCCGCCAAGGCGCCGCTCATGTAGCTGGCAATCGCCTTATCCGCTTTCGTCCCCTCCTTCAGGGCATTGGACAGGCGGGTCTTTATTGGAAGTGACAAAGGCGGGCCTTTCGGAATCAAGTGGATAAGTAGCATAAGTAATGAAAGATATATTTCATATAGTCAACAATTTTATAGTTCTGTCATTTTGATTTTGTTATTCTGGCTTTCGCAAACAAGCAGATCATGTCGCCCATTTTAAAATCCGTGCCTGGCGCGAAACCACCGTTCTTGCGAGGCGCAAGGAACGGCCGGTCTGTTCCCTCCATTCCAAAGTCTCGACAATGCCCAATGACCGGTACAGGCGATCGTCAAATCGTGTTAACAGTGCAGCATTCGGTGCTTTGGGGTCGATCAGAACTACCGCTGCGGCGCGAACTCAGGCCCGGTCCGGTTGGCGAACGGCAAGCGCCGCCCGCCATCGTGGTTCAAATGTCGGTTTGCCCGGCGATGCTCAGCGCATCTTCATGTTCGACGGCAAGGTATCTGACAGGGCTGTCAAAACTAGTGTGTCCGAGCAGCAGTTGAACAGCTCTGAGATCTCCGGTCTTGCGGCAGATCTCCGCCGCCTTGGTCCGGCGTTGCGAATGTGTGCCGTATCCGCTGGGTTTCAGGCCGATAGCGGCCACCCAATCCCGTACAAGCCGGCCATTTTGGCGCATTGAGATATGTGGGCGGTCATGAAACCGGCTGGGAAACATGATACGGCAGCCGAGCATTTCAGGCGACATGATCCACGTGGCAATGGTATCCCGCGTGTTTTCAGAGAGTTCGAACTGAACGGGCCGCTGTGTTTCACTCCGAAACACGGAGACCCTTTTGCGAATGCAATAGTCCCTCACCAGGTCATTGACGGCCAGTTTCACCAGATCGCATTCGTGAATCTTACTATCAATCGCCACGTTGAACAGAGCAAGATCGCGCAGGTTGCGTGCCAGTTCGAGCCGCGCGCGGATCGCCCAGACCTGTTTTGGTAACAGAGGCCGTTTCTGGCCGATGATCCGCCCCTTGTTCCAGGCTCTTCGTTTCGTGGCGAGAGCGGGAAGTTGGACGCTTGGCATGGTTTGCTCTCCAATCTTTCCGCCACATCGGGTGGTTGTTCAATGCGGATACGTTGCAGAAGCGCCCTGCCATCGGGGCGGTCGGGCGCTGACCGGCGGCGCGCAAAGCGCGCCTTGACTCCGGGCATGGGTGCACATTTCTGAGGTCAGCTAAGTTGCGAGTCCTGTAGATTCACCCCTCCAGAATTTTCACACTATGCACGAATGACCGGAACCACCGCCGCGCTACGTCATGGAATTCTGTGCAATTGCAGAATACTCTCCGCTGCGAGCGCACGCAGCGAGAAATCGGCATGTCGGCTGTGGGCTCTCAACTGTCGTTCGCTGCAAGATGCCTGAGTGGCAGCTAAGGGCCGAAAACGATTATCTTCCCATCGGTCGAACGATCATCATGTCAACGCCATGTCAACGAACGTACGTCATTTTTTAAGTGTGAGACACGGTGGATGTTGGCCGATGTAAGCGAGTTTCAGGGCTGAAAATTTGTGAATTCAAAGGGTTGTCGCCTATGCTCTTGAAATTATTAAGTTATTGGAATCGCTCAATAATGGGCTCATAACCTGAAGGTCGTAGGTTCAAATCCTACTCCCGCAACCAAATTTACCAAATAAATCAAATGCTTATTTTCCTAGTAAAATACTGGGGAATTAAGCGTGTGCGTTTACGTCAACACCACGTCAACAAATCACGAGTCGCCTCATATCGCTTGGGTTACAGCCCTGAAAACCGCGCAGGGTGGCGATGAATGGCGAGCGGAATTCATTATTTTTCAATTCCGGCCACAACACAGCTTATACTTTCGGCCTGATCTGCAGGGGCATGGATCGTTCCGCCCCGGGCGGGGGGCGGCCTTGTCCGGCATGCCGGGAATATTAGCCGCAGATGCCCCAGCCAGTTCAGGGCGCGATTGGCGCAGGATCGTCGCGACACAGTTCGGGATCAGGTCCGGCGCTTCCAGATCGATTTCGTCGATCTCGTCATCCGTAATCTTGCTATTGCCCGTGTAGATGTCCTGAAGCGCCATCATGAAGATCATCGTGGCGCGAGTTTCGTCATCGGCCTGGTCGAGAAGGTTCTCCCAAGCCTCCGGACGCAACCGCATCGCACGAGTAAATCCGTCCACCCAAGGCTCCCATAGGGTCTCTTCACTGTTTGGATCCACCTCGTAGATTGGCTCGATCCAGAGCGATCGTGTCATCGTTTCCGCCACGGAATTGTAATGCGCCATCACGGCGCCGATCGTTTCTTCCGCCGCCTTTTGATCCGCGAATTTCGCCTCTCCAGTTTCGCCCCACACCTCCGGGAGCCATTCCGACGGTGAGATCCTCTCGGGGCAAGCCAGCACGCCGGTCACATAACCGTCGAGTTCGCTAAGCGTCATTGGCATATTATCGACTGGCAGCGCGAACAAGAGTTCGTTCAGCCGATCCAGCCGTTTTTCCTCTTTGGTCATGATCTGCCCTTTCTGTGTGCTGCCGTGATAATCAACGCGCGCATGAGGGTGAAGCCTTGGATAGACGCATCACCAGTCACTCCAGCCACTCATCCAGTTTCGACCAGCGCCGACGGCCTGAGACATTCTTTACCGCGATTGCCACGGCCTTCTTCTGACCAACCAGTACGACGAGCTTTTTGCCCCGGGTAACGCCGGTGTAGATCAAGTTGCGCTGCAGCATCGCGTAGTGCTGGGTCATCACGGGGATCACGACGGCGGGGTATTCCGACCCCTGACTCTTGTGAATCGTGGCGGCATAGGCTGGAACAAGCGTGTCGAGTTCGCCAAAGAGAAATGTCACAGCGCGACCGTCGAAGTTCACGGCCACCTCGCCGTCATCGAGGTCGACATCCTCAATCATGCCGATGTCCCCGTTGTAGACGTCCTTGTCGTAATCGTTCTCGATCTGCATGACCTTGTCGCCCGGGGCGAAGGTCCATCCAAAACGTTCAACCTTCTTCTCCCCAGCGGGGTTCAGAGCGGCCTGCAGCTCGATGTTGAGGGACCGCGCGCCTACGCCGCCGCGGTTCATCGGGCAGAGGACTTGGATGTCCTTGATTGGATCGAAGCCAAAACGCTGCGGGATGCGCTTGGCGACCAGCTCAACAATGCGTGACACGGCTTGCTCGGGATCCGCTGCCGGCACGAAATAAAAATCCGCCTCGCCATCCGGCTTACCGAGATCGGGCAAACGGCCCGCATTGATGGCATGCGCGGTCGTGATGATCTTGCTCTGTGCTGCCTGCCGGAACACCTCGGTCAGACATACCACGGGCACCGCGCCTGAGCCGATGATATCGGCCAGCACCTGGCCTGGTCCAACAGAGGGCAATTGGTCGATATCGCCGACGATTAGCAGTGCCGCTGTGCTGGGCACGGCCTTCAAGAGCGATTGCATCAGCAGAACGTCGACCATCGAGCTTTCGTCCACGACCAGCAAGTCGCAATCGAGCGGGTTCTCCTCGTTGCGTTTGAAGCCGAAGGCTTTCGGGTCGAACTCCAGCAATCGATGGATGGTCTTGGCCTCCATGCTAGTGGCTTCGGTCATGCGTTTGGCCGCGCGACCCGTCGGCGCGCAGAGGAGCAGCTTTACGGCTTTGGCCGCGAGGATGCGCAGGATCGAATTCACGATCGTCGTCTTGCCGACGCCGGGTCCGCCAGTGATCACCATGAGCTTCGAGCGCAGTGCCAGCCGGATCGCCTCGGCTTGACTGGCCGCAAGGGTAAGGCCCGTCTTCTGCTCGATCCAGGGTAGCGCCCTGTCTGCGTCGATCTCCGGCCAGGGCAGGGCGCCCGCGCGGATGCGCTTTACATGCTCGGAGATACCGCGTTCGGCGAGATAGAGACCGGTTAGGAAGATGCAGTCGGTGTCGCCCACGCGATCGGCCGTTACGGTCTCCTCGGCCAGTTCTTCTTCCAAGGCGCTGTCGATCAAAGGGGCAGGGACCTCGAGCAGCTTGCCCGCCAGCCCGATCAACTCGGCCCGCGGCAAGCCGCAATGGCCATCGCCCATCGCCTCGGTGAGCGCGAAGGAAATGCCCGCGCGGACGCGGATCATCGCGGTTTTCTCAATGCCGAGTTTCTCGGCGATCATGTCCGCTGTCCGAAACCCGATGCCGCGGATGTCCTTGGCCAGCCTGTAGGGGTTTTCGCTCATGACCTGCACTGCATCCGTGCCATAGGTCTTGAAGATCCGCACCGCGCGCGCCGTGCCCACCCCATGCTGGTGCAGGAAGACCATGATCTCGCGGATCACCTTCTGATCCGCCCACCCGGCCGTGATCTTGGCTGCGCGCATGGGACCGATACCGGTGACTTCGCGCAGCCGTTCAGGCGCGGCTTCGATGATGTCGAAGACATCCTTGCCGAAGGCCTTGACCAGCCGCTTGGCATAGACCGGCCCAATCCCGCGGATCATGCCGGAGCCTAGGTATTTCTCGATGCCGTCAGTCGTGGACGGCGCATGGGTTTTCAGGAAGTGTGCCTTGAACTGCAGGCCATGGTTGCGGTCGTTTAACCAGACCCCAGACGCCGTTATCCATTCGCCCGCCGAAATCATCGCGGCATGGCCCACAGTGGTCACCAGATCCCGGTGCCCTCTCGCTTTCACCCTCAGCACGCAGAAGCCGTTCTCAGAATTGTGGAAGGTCACCCGTTCCACAAGACCAGCGAGGACTTCCGTTGTGCTCTCGGCGGGTGGCTTCATGACAGGCGCTGCCCCCGCCGCCAGTCCCATGGCATCACGAATTGTCCAACCCAGATATTGCGCCCAGCGCGGCGGGCTTGATCTTCCGCTCCGATGTAATCCCGCGAGTACCGCCTGTAGGCGACGGCCCAACCTTCGCTGACCAACCAGCGGTTCAGGTCCTGATTGTCTTGTTCGCAGACAGCGATCGCACGATCGTAACGGTCAACATCGCGCACCGCGCAGTTCACCGTACGGCGGCCGATCCGGTCGGCCAGGGCGAAGGCCGCTTGCTGCCCACAACGCCACTCGTCACCGGAATTACGCCGGCAAAGCTGTCTGCTCTCCGGGGCGTCAATGCCGTGTAGCCGGATCCTGACGCCGCGGGTTTCAAGGGAGTCAGCGTCGATCACGCTGGCCACACCGACAAGCTCATTCGCCGTGACGGGCGCCGCAGAAAGCATCAGTGCGAGGACTGCAACAATTTGTAGCATAGGCATTAGACCCTCAACAGGTCCAACAAGGGATCGAAGGCGTAGAGCGCAGCCCTGCGCCCAGCTGCAGGCTGCAACGTTCTGAGGAGCCCTGCCTCGACAAGTCGCCTGGATAGCAACCGCGCAGAGGTCGCCGGTATGCCCGATCTTTCGACAAACCGATCATTGCGAAACACCGGGCTCGCAAACACGAAGTCCAGCGCCTGATCGTGAAACTGCGAATTCAGCACCTCACGGAAACGCTCGCGCATGTCCGTGTGCAGCCTGAAGATCGCATCAGCTGTCTGGATGTTCACCGTGGCCTGTTCATGCATGGCCTGAAGAAAGAAGATCACCCAGCCGGTCCAGTCGTCCTCTGCGGATACCGCCCGCATACGCTCGACATATTCGTCCTTGTGGGTCTCGAAGTAGCCAGACACAAAGAAGTTGGGCTGGCTGAGCACACCTAGTCGCCAGAGCATCAGCGTGATCAGCATGCGGCCGATCCGGCCATTGCCATCTTCGAACGGGTGAAGCGCTTCGAATTCAACATGTGCGAGAGCCGTGCGGATGAGCGGACGCGTCGCACTGGTGTTTATGAATTGGACCAAAGCCGTCATCGCAGGTTCAAGCTGCTCTGGGGCAATGGGGACGTAGTAAATCTTTCCGTGGCGCTCATCCCCGATGTAGTTCTGCTCGATTTTATAGCTCCCAGGGCGCTTTGTAGCGCCACGCCCGGCGGAGAGCAGTTGCTGATGCGCAGACCGGATAAGATGTTCCCCAAGCGGCATACCTTCAGCAAGGGCATCTTGCGCGCTTCGGAGGGCGCGCGAATAGAGGTAAGTCTCAATGTCGTCGTGGCGGGCGTCGCGGTATAGATCCGTGCTCCCGGAATCTTCCTCTGCTTCCAGGCGATAGAGGTCCTCAATCGTCGAGATCGTGCCCTCCATCCGCGACGAGGTCACAGCGTCCTGGCGGCGCAATGGAGCGAGGAACAGCTCGCCGTTCACCATGCCCGATATCTTGGCGTCATAGCGTGCCAGCGAAGCCGCAGCCTCTTCCAGTGGGCCAAGTAGCCGTTCATAATCCAGCGACTTGGGCGGAAAAGTACCCTCATGGTAGCGCACTGCATCTGCAAGATCGTAAGTTTTGGTGACCATTTTCCAGCTCAAACTGTCGTCAACGCGGTTTGATGGCACCCTAGTCACATCAAGCCCTGTTGGCAACGGAATGTGGGTAGGTATTGCCATCAACGGCTTTTGGTGCTTGTCGTCTGTCATCAAAGCGTCTTGGCGACAAGAAAACAGGTCAATGAGTTGCCAACCAGTCTTCTGATCTGCTTGGGCCTATTGCGACATTGGAAGGTAATGGCCGTGTCGGCCCGGCGGTGCCTGAAGATGGATTTGCCTCACATGAAGGTGTAGAGAAGCATTATGGATTTTGTCTTCTACGATCTTGAAACCACGGGGATCTCGCCCGAGTTCGACCAGCCGCTGCAGTTCGCTGCGATCTGGACGGATGAGAATTTCGTGGAGAAGGATCGGGTCAACATCCGCTGCCGGTTGGCGCCCCATATTTTGCCTTCACCACAGGCGCTGGTTGTGACCCGTGTCACCCCTGATCAATTGATAGACCCAAGCCTGCCGTCGCTGTTTGAGTTTTCGCAGCAGGTGGCAGAGTTCACCGAGCGATGGGCGCCCGCGATTTGGGTCGGCTACAATACGATGAAGTTCGACGAGGAGGTGCTGCGGCAGACCTTCTACCAGAACTTGTCGCCGAACATTTATGCCACGCAGTTCAATGGTAACACGCGCTTTGACATCCTGCCTGCCGTCTATGCTGCTTATGTCCGACACCCTGGTCTACTTGTCTGGCCCACCGATGATACCGGCCGGCGGAGCTTCAAGCTTGATCGGCTGGCGCCTGCAAATGGCTTCAATGCCCACAACGCGCATGATGCCCTGGGGGATGTCGAGGCGACCATCCACATCGCACGTCTAATCGCAACGCGCAGCCCAGCGCTTTGGTCCGAGTTGATAGACAACGCCCACAAGGCACGCATGCAGGCAAAGCTTGAAAGCTTTCGGCCCTATGAGCTCGTCACGCGCTTTGGCGGCGGTGAGCCGCGATCCTACGTGGGTTGTTTCTGTGGATACTCTCACGGTAACAGCGCGCAGGCCGCGTTTTTCGATCTGGATGCTGCTGACCCATCCGAGTTCCTCGGGGCCTCGGATGAGGCGATCTTTGCAGCAGTGGATGCCACGCCGAAGATCATTAGGGGCGTGTCCACAAATAAGGCCCCCGCGCTCCTCGAACACACAGCGCCCAGCGCGGAGCATCTGCGCCGGACAACGATCATTGCCAACGCGCCTGAGTTTCGTCAGCGCGTAGGCGCGGCAATGGCCACTCGCTTCGTCGAAGATCCTGACGCCCCGCCCAAGCCGGTTGAGCGTCAGATTTACGGGGAGTTCTATTCCAATGCTGACAAACAACTCTTGCAGGAGTTTCAGCATGCGACCTGGCCGCGGCGCCAGGAAGTCGTGGCGAGCCTTTCAGATCCTCGGCTGCGTCAACTCGGTCGGCGGTTAGTGGCGTTTTACAGTCCGGAGCTGTTGACCGAGGAAGAGACGGCGCTTTTCAAAGCCTATCTGCGTGATAAGTGGTCTGCGCCCGATGTCCCTGAAACCGAATGGATGACCTTCGAAAAAGCGGAGGCCGCTTTGGGTGAATTACGTTCTGCTGGTGCTGCTGAGCCTCGTGAGCTTGAAGCTATTGGCTCATTTTTGAAGCCGATACGCAGCGCAATACACTGATCCTTCAATTGCCTTTCGTAACCAGGCTAGCACTTGATTTACTTACGGTCCTCAGATGCAATTTGGTCTATTCTGACGGGTATGGGCGTTAGCTGTGGAATGCGGCAAGCAAGATATCGCGCCACGTGCTCTGCGGTGGAAAAGGGTAAGCTATCTCCACTCTCATATATATAGCGACTTCTCCGAAAGATACCTTCGAGAAGTGCGAGTTCCTCATTTAGCCTTGGCATCCCGGAGAGGAGCTCTTTTTGATGTTCCGGCAAGGCATTTGTAAATGAATTCCCCAATTGATGACCCGCGCCATGTCCAGAGGTTGGCCGAAGCAGTGCCACTCCATCGCCGAAGTCGGTCGCCGTATCCTTCAATTGGAGTGCTTTTAGGTATAGTTCAATTGCGTGACAGGTCCATCCTGACCGCCATCGCAGGCGGGCACAAACAGACCGATATCAACATGCTGCTGCCCTGGAATTACGTTCGTCACGTGTGAACGGCGCACCGCTTACCCCATTTCCGGGCAGTCGTCCGACCTCTTGATATCGGACCACGAGATTTGACATCGACATACCTCCGTCAATCCTCAATTACTTCGTCGGCTCCACCAAGAATTCGTTCGGCCAACCACTCATGAGCATGCCCGGGAAATCCCGACTTGAACCTTCGTATGAGTTTCGAATACGGAAAGCCGATTGCTGATGCTTTACAAATGTCTTGTTGCGGCGCCAATGATCGAATCACGAGCCCTCCACCCTTGGGTGCGAGCTCCAAGCCATCTTTGGACAAACGATGGTTCAGATCCTTCCAGTCATGCGAAGCGGAAACCGCGCTCGCCACGATACGGCGCACGTTCTCAATACTCCAATGGGTGCGGGCTGTGCTGCTATCTTGAGACACGGGGGGGGCAACGCTAGAATTCTTCTCCTCGGCTTCGAGCAATCGTCTGAGAGCTTCGCGCACGATGGCACCTTCTGTGAGATCCTGCCGTGCCGCAGTCTCGCCAAGGGCATCTGCCATGGTTTGAGTGACCATGACCTTGATTTCCACATCGGGTTTCAGCATGGCCATGCCTTCCAGTTCTACGCCCACTACCGGATACTATAGCAAAGGATGAGTCTTCTCAGCAACTTAACGAACGAAGCATGAGCAGATTCCACCACAGGAGAATAGACGAGCATTTTTCGCTGGCCTCTGATGTTGCGCAGCGACAGTCGTTAGCCTACCATCTATCCGCAGTATTTAGACACGCCGCGCAACAAAAACTGCTCACAGGAGTCAACTAATGGCTGGAAGTGTGAATAGAGTACTCATCGTTGGCAATCTCGGGACTGACCCTGAGATCAGGGATCTTCCCAGCGGACAGAAAGTGGCGAACCTAAGCGTCGCCACCAGTGACACGTGGAATGACCGAGATACAGGCGAACGCAAAGAACGTACAGAGTGGCACAGGGTATCCGTGTTCAACCAAAATTCAGTGCGATACGCGGAACAGTATCTTCGTAAAGGCGACAAAGTTTATGTTCAGGGACGTGTCGAAACCCGGCGATGGCAGGATCAATCTGGCGCTGACCGCTACACTACAGAAGTTGTTGTGCCGCCTTTTGGCGGTGAATTAATCGGTCTTTCAAGTGGATCGGACAGCCTCAAAAATGACACCCAACTCAATGCGGGTCAACTGCCACCTTATGACGACATTAACGGCGACATTCCATTTTAACGTGCTCTTTCAGACTTACCAATGCAGTCTGGAAAAATCTAAGAGTGTTTGTTTGGTCGCCAGTAAAATCCTTCAGATTACGCAGACGTCACCGTCTTCAGCACGGCCTACACCACCATCCCACTTATTTCATGAAGATAGGTTTCAGATATCCTTTTTTGGCTGAAAGGACCTCAGCGTGTCCGGTGTACCATCAAGGCCAAAATACTCCCAGTCTTCAGTTTCATCCAAGCCATCATAAATACCCCGCTTCATGATTTGGCCCGAAGGGTAGAAGTACTGCCACAAACCGATACTTTTAAAGTTGCGATTATAGCCGATGCTATAGATGACACCGTTTGCGTAAAAATCGACCCAAACACCATTTGAAATACCGCCTTCTCTTGGGTGCGAATATTCTAGGGTCAGGACTCATAACCAGAATATCATGGTTGCAGCGTGAGCGATGGCCGACAGGAATACCTTTGGACATCGATCATAACGGGTTGCTACCCGCCTCCAGTCTTTCAAACGGCCAAACATGATCTCAATCCGGTTTCGTCGTTTGTATCGACGCTTGTCGTATTTGACGGGCTTTTCGCGGGACTTTCGCCCCGGAATGCAAGGCGTTATGCCCATATTTACAAGGCTCTCGCGGAACCAATCCGCGTCATAGCCGCGATCTCCCAGCAACCAATCGGACGCTGGAAGACTGCTCACAAGAGCACGTGCACCAGTATAATCGCTGACCTGTCCAGCCGTCAGGAAGAACCGAATGGGCCGCCCAATCGCGTCAGTCACGGCGTGCAGTTTGGTGTTCATGCCACCTTTTGTGCGCCCTATCAGGCGTCCACGCCCCCTTTTTTAACCCACAAGCTGGATGCTGTGCGATGCGCTTTGAGATACGTTGCGTCGATTGAGATCGTCTTGTTATCGGGGTCTTCGGCCGCCAGCCCCACCATGATCCGAGCAAATACGCCCATGTCACTCCAGCGCTTCCAACGGTTGTAGAGCGTCTTATGCGGGCCGTAGTCTTTGGGAGCATCGCACCAGCGCAACCCATTGCGATTTATGAAGATAATTCCGCTCAGAACACGACGATCATCAACACGTGGCACACCATGGCTTTTAGGAAAGTACGGTCGAAGCCGAACCATTTGCTCTTCACTCAGCCAAAACAGATTACTCATGAAACCCCCTACAGTTTGCAGGCTTGAATCATGCAGCTCTCACAGCAGCAAGGAGATTAATGGGTCCTGAGCCTACAAAGAAATTACAAACCGGGCTCCACCCAGTTCAGATGTAGAAACACTAATTTCTCCGCGATGAGCCTCAACAATCTGTTTAACTAGTGACAACCCTAGGCCTGACGCATTTGCCTGCACTGCATTTCCCCTGCGTGCAGTGTAGAAACGTTCAAAGATAAGCTCAGTAGCTGCTTCGGTAACCCCTGGACCAGTATCTTCAATTTCTAGCACCACGCCGTGACGCCACGTCTTTTTCAATGTGATCCGAATAGTTCCAACCGGGCGCGTGAATGAGGTTGCATTATCAAGTAGATTTACAATGATTTGGCCCCATCGGTCTTGCAGCCCAGTAATAGCTACCCTTCGCTGAATGTTGCGAGCAAACTTGAGACAAGGATATTCGTTAACATCTTCATAGTGGTCGAGTATTTCTCCAATTGTTTCAGAAAGATCAAAGCGTTCACGCTTCTTCGTAACTAGATCGTTGTCAACCACAGCAGCTTCAGAGATCTCCGTCACGAGCTTGCTCATCCGAACAGCCTGCGCCTTCATTTTTCTTATGACCTCAGTGTCTGGCGCAGCCTGACTTTCGCAGCTCTCGGCATAAGCGATAATACTTGCTATTGGGTTCTTCAGTTCGTGACTCACCTCAGCGGCAAACTGTTCTTTTTCATAAAAGAGGTCCGTCACCTGATTAGTGAGTTTGACCAGATTTCCATGGAGCTTACCTATTTCATCGCGGCGGCGACTTAGGCTATTGATCCGAAACCCCTGCAACTGGGTCGCGAGATCGTCTGGAGACAGTTTTTGATCCAACCGTCGTGATAATTTGCGAAGGGGAAAGGCGATCGACGTCGCTAGGGCAAGACCGAACAAGCAACTGATGATTGAGATGCCGCCTAGTAAGTTCAACCGAGCGGCATTCCTACCAAAGTATGCATTCTTGATTTGATATGTGTCTTGTACCTCAACTATCCCCACAGTCTCTTTTCCATCTCTTATTGGGGTAAGAACTCGCAGGGAGTATGAGCCCTGATCATCGTCCAAGACTTCAATTTGGCTTGTAAACCTTGCCCGCCTTGCAACAAGTGGTTCGGTGAGGACTTGGCCATCTACCACATATTTGTAGGCGTTGAACATGGTTGCCATGATTTGGTCGCTTAAGTTCACCTCGTCCTTCTGCGCGACGTTCAACTCATTTGGTAGCCCAGTCACAACAATGGGCGCCCGCCGGTTGACGGCGGAGCCATCAAAATACTTGAACCATTCGTCGAGTTCGCCTTCAGCCTCAAATCGATAGATTTTTATCCACTCAGAATTCGGAATAATTCGCCTTGAGAAGCGCTGGCTGATAACAACCATCTTCTCAAAGTCTGTGATCGTTTCATCTTGAATGACTGGCAAAGCGATCTGTGCATACAAGATGGACGCTAATGAAATTTGGTCCTTTTTGTACTTTATCGCGTTAGGAACAAAATCATCTGACGCCAATACAAACAGCCAAAGTACGGCATTAAACGTCAAGACAAGACCTAATATCTTTGCCAGAATACTGCGCATCTTTAGAGAACCAACTTATACCCTAAGCCATGCACCGTCTTGATCGGTTCTGCGCCTTGATCAACAGCTCTTATTTTGGACCTGATGTTTCTTACATGGCTGTCGATCGTTCTGTCGCTGACGTACACATTGCCTTCATAGCAAGCGTCCATCAGCTGAGCTCTTTTTTTAACTGATCCAGGCCTTTCTGCGAGCGAAATTAATATCATACACTCTGTCACAGTGAGGGGGATGGCTTGTTCCCGCCAACTCACTAAGTGACGCTCCCGGTCGATCGACAAGTCACCTGCTACGATGGGGCGTTGTGATACCTCCTCAGCTGGTGCGTACCGCCGAAGAACTGACTTGATCCGGAATATTAGAAGCTGTTTTGTGAACGGCTTCCCAACGTAATCATCTGCACCTACAGAAAACCCAATAAGTTGGTCGGCATCTTCATTCTTACTACTCAAGAAAATTGCAGGAATGGATGGATGTACGCCTCTCACTTTTTGGAGAAGATCTAACCCGTTCAGCTCAGGCATCTTGATGTCGAAAATCACAAGATCGACCGCTTGAGCCTCTAGATAAGCCAAAGCTTTCGCTGGACTAGAAAACGCACGCACCGAGAAGCCTTCCTCGAGGAGCATCTCCTCGAGTGGTGTTAAGATCTCCACTTCATCATCAACGATTACAATCTTAGGCATCTTGTCCTCACTTGAGACTTTCATGGAGGGTCATGCTCTATGGATCAATCAGTTTCCCCGCGCCTGCACGCATTCTGCACAAATCTCCTTTGAATCCACACAAGCTGCAAAACGTATCTGCATTTTTGGTCTGTAAGCCCACACATACAGGTTGATGTGACCTGTCGAGCAGATGAGCTGGCTCTCCCCGCGAGGAATTCTCCCGCCTCGCGGGGGTTAGAAAAGCCAGCAATGAACCAAAGAGAGGTCACCGTGATATCAACAAGCACGTTAATCGTTTCGCTAATTCTAAGCTTCGCACTGGCTTTGTGGGCACAAGCATGACTCGCAAAATTATTTGTTCGGTGCTGTGCGTGGCCTTTGCTCAGATCGCTTCGGCGCAAGATACATGGGTGTTATCAGACGACCGGACGCTTATTGTTGAAAACGTGGAAGATTCCAAAGGGTGGTTGGAGCTTACTACGTCCCAAAACTGTGAAGCTCTGGAGTTGCGGTTGTGGACAGAGTTTCCACATTCCAGCGTGCAAGGGGTAACAAGCGGTGACGCGATGGACCTGGTGTTCTTGTTGGCCGACAAGCAGATTGCATCTGAAGGTCGACTGTTGGAGCTCTTTCAAAGCGAAGCCGCAAACAGTGATCTCGTCTACATTAGATTGGGGTTCTGGGAGTGGGATGTGTCCGACTATCTGCCGCGCTTTACGGAGAAATCCGAGTTTTCTCTCCATGTTTCCAAAAATGGCGCCGTTACAAGCAGTACCTGGCCCGTGGCCAATCTTGGAGATGGTATTGAATTACTTAAACGGAGCTGTGATGCTCTGCACGAAGACACACTTCTGTGATGTTGTAGAATATCGATCGTGACAGTGTGTGCACACAATCAGCATTATTAATCAAAAAAACAAATGAGACCGACATTATGCGACACCTTATGCAAATAGCATCATTTTTAGTCTTGATGGCCTTTCCGTCGCTTCTTTTGGCTGAGCAGTCCGGCCGCCACGTCGCAATTGAAACCATTGTGGTGAGTGACAACACAACGGTGCCGGCTGGTGCTGAAGTGAACTTCTTGGGTGTCATCGACGTCAGTTTGAACACAGCACCAAGCGGCAAGCTCGCGACGTTTACTTACGGTGGTCAGGTGTACAACGCTGATGCCTCGTTGTTTTACGCTCAAAGTAGCGACCCAAACGTGACGACATATCCTGCACGGACTTTTGATAGCGGTGCTTCCGCATCAATGTGCTCAACATTTGTGCAACGGGTACACGGTGAAATTCTAGACTTCGCCGGTGACGGATATCAAAAATACTTTGAACTCACGTCTGCTGGCCAGGTTGTTGATGCTTACGCGGTTACGAGCCCGACTGACATCTTTTCAAGACGAGAAGAACGTCGAGAGTTTTGTATAACTGGTCTCAATCATTCGACCCTCTATCAGCTGCGTCTCTTGCCCGACCTTGCACTGTCGCGGACAAGCTACGAGGTCGTTCTCAGCACTCCCATTACTATGGCGTTCAAGACACCGGGGCGAACTCCAAGCATCAAGCTGGACTCATCGAAATCAATCCTGACTGACCCTACCAGTGCGTTCATACCAATCGAGTATATCAACGTAACTGAGCTGGAAGTTACGCTGCACAAAGTCGACTTGGCATCGCTGCCTGCTTACGGCGACGTCTTTGCACTCCTAAATGGCGCCGAAATCGATCAGCTCGGAAATTTCTGGGCAGATGAGGTTGTTCAAAAAACGGTGCAGCTTGAAGCCCCGATCGATCAAACACAGAACCTCAACTTAAACTTCAGCGACTTGTTGCAACAAGACACTACAGGGCTGTTTGTTGCTACCTTCACATCGCCGCAGATCGACGCTAGCCGCTATAAAAAGCGGCCAACTCAATGGTTCTCGATCTCAAATATAGCGATGCAGTTTTACAAAGGGCTCAATCAGTCTGACATTTTTCTTACAAGCTTTAGCGATGCCACTCCAGTCGCCGATGCGGATGTGAGGGTTGTTGCGGCCAATAATCGTACCTTGTTTGAGGGCCGATCGGATGAAGCTGGCCGTGTCGCAATTCCAAATAACTTTCTGAACGGCAGTGATGGCTTTGCACCAAAATTCATCCTGGTTTCGGGTGCCTCGCATGGCACAAGTATCATTCAAGTTGACAGCACGGATCAAAAGCCTCGCTTTCTTGATGGTGGCGAAGTCAAACGGGGTCAGACGGATGTTTACCTAACCTCAGATAGAGGCATCTATCGGCCCGGAGAAGCCATTGAGCTGGTGGGAGTCGCGCGGCGACTGGACCTAACTCCAGTGCCAGCAGAAGAACTCATCTTAAAACTTGTTAACCGCCAGGATAACCAAGTTTATTCACTGGATGTATCGAGTAATGATGTTGGGGCCTTTTCTGCTCAGATCCCGCTCAAATCAACTACTCCACTGGGACGCTACTCCATCCAGGTGACAACGGTTGATGGGGTACTCCTCGCAGAACACGCCGTAACCATCAGCGATTTTGTACCCCTAACAATTGAAGCTCGCCTCGAGATTAAAGAAGATCATTGGCCGGTCGGAGCTGAACAAGATATCTCTTTGACAGGTTCTTACTACTCTGGCGGGGTGGCGTCTGGTTTATCTGCGGAGATCACAACATCCTTGCAAGAAGTCAGTTCTCACGATGACGGGCGTCTGTCGGGTTTTATTTTCGGCAATAAAAATAACTCGCTGACGAGCGAAGTGGATAGCTTCACCGGAGCGCTGGATGACGACGGTGAGTTCACGACCTCGCTGCTTGCCGAATATCAATTTGAAAAGGATCGGCTTTATGATGTCGTAGTTGAGGGAACGGTGTACGATGTCGGCGGCCGGGCAAATACGGTGAAGAAGCGTGTCAGCCTTGACACCCAGCCAAGCTATGTTGGCGTACGGCCCGATTTTGGCGACTATGCAAGTCGAGACTTTCCGCCGTCGTTTACTATCGCCTCTATAGATCGTCAGGGCACGTCAGTTGCTCTCGAGGGGGTCTCATACACGGTCAACAAGGTTAATTATCGCTATAACTGGTACTATGATCGCGGATGGCGCTGGAATGCCGTACGCGTTTCAAACGCCGCTGTGGAAGCAGGTGAGGTGACGAGCGACACGCTAACACTGCGAACGCCACTTGGTTGGGGACGTCATGAGATTATCGTCAAAAACAGTCATGGATTTGAAACTTCGTATGAATTCTACGTTGGTTGGGGCGGTGATACGAAACCTGCGAGTGAGCCCGAACAGTTAAGCTTCTCGTTCGATGGCGCCTTCTTGCGTGGCACAGCTCCATTCAGTGGCGTGCTTTCGATCATGGTTGCTAATGAAGACATCCAAAAGGTGGTGCGGACAGAGGTGAAGCAAGGCGAGTTTGAACTTCCTTTTGTTCTTGCTGAGGAAACAGAGCCAGGGATCCACCTTCTTGCATCCCTTATTCGACCGATTGAGACAGGCTCTGAACACCTGCCGCAAATCGCTCTGGGAAAAACTTGGGTTTCTACAGTCAAGGCAAACCGTACAATTGAAGTTGCAGTAAGTGCTCCAACAAAAACTGACAGCCAGACACCTCTAGACGTTACCATCAGCACCAATGCGTTGAGCGGTAGCGCGATGATCTTTGTGGTAGATGAAGGCATCCACGCGATATCTGGGTACAGAAATGATGATATTACAGAGCACTTCTTGAGTGAGCGCGCCCTAAATTATGGTATCTTCACAAATTTTGGGAAATTGGTCTCTCAAGACGAAACCTTGCGGTCGATACGTGTAGGCGGCGATGGCGATATGCTGTCCGCGGCCGCTCAAGCGCCCAAATCTGAATTTTTTAAAACGTTTGTCGAGGCCAGTCCTCTCCTCAGCATTATTGATGGCAAAGCTAGTTTTAGCTTCGAGCAAACAAACGAATGGGAAGGCCGCCTCCGCGTGGTTGTGGTTGCCGTCGACAAGACTGGGTTTGGTTTTTCCGAAACCGAAATTACTGTTCAAGATCCTGTCAGCATAGATGTCTCGGTGCCAAGATTTGTCGCTCCAAACGACAGAGTGAACGCCAAAATGAACGTTAGATGGAACGAGTTTAGCGGTCCAGTAGAGCTACGAACCACGATTGGCGCATCAACGACTATTCAGAATATTGAGGCACCCACCTCAAATGAATACGCGATGGATTTGCCGATCAAATCCCCGGCAGTCGGTACTCTTCCGGTGCATGTTGAAGTCACAGCTGGTGAGCGCGTTTACAGGCGCACTTATGAAATTGTTGCACGCAACGCGTCCTACCCAATCACGGAAATTCAATCTGTGGAGTTGCAAAAACGAAACTGGCTCGGGTTCGGCGGGTCACTAGTCGAACCCTACAATGCAGATCTTGTAGAGCTTGACGCGCCGGGTAGTGCGTACAGCGCGAGTTTGACCAATATCGCCGGCATCAACTTGATCCAGGCAGTATCGGAGCTCAATAGATACCCGTACGGCTGCGTTGAGCAGGTCTCATCTAAAGCCCGTGGCTTACTTGCTTTGACCGAAGTTCGGGGACTGAGCGAAGAAACCGCGAAGAAGATCCAGCTAGGTATTGATAACTTGCTGGCGAAGCAAAAAATCTCCGGAGCCTTTGGCTATTGGAGTGCAAACTCACGGACCTACGAGGTGTATCAGCCCTACGCGCTGGACACTTTGCAAAAACTACTGCCCTACGCGGACAATCCCGATCAAATTGTGACCGCTATCAACAATGGCCTAGAGTACATGTACCGGTCGAACTTTGGAGACCAAAGCACTCAGCTTTACGCATATGGTATCTTGGCGCGTTCTGGGTATGAGGTCACATCTCGTGCTCGGTACACGATTGACAGAATATTGTCTCGGCAGCGTTCGGAGTTGTTATCAGCCAACGCCAGGCCTTACCTGATGGCGAATGCACTGGATGATTTTGCACTCGCTTATTGGACTGCAGCCAACCTGAGCGACACCGAAAGGATGATGCAGATCGCCGAGAAAGTTCGCTATTTGTTGGATCAATCTCCGGCAGTTGAAACACGTTCCAAGCGGTCCTCTGGGGTTTGGTTTTCTGGTGAACGGACAGAAGGCTTCGGAGCTAGGCTCTCCGTTGCTGCACCAAAATATGCTCACCTTTTGACAGACATTGATCGAGATAGCTTAGCACCTGCCTTGGCGGAAGTTATCGGGAACACGCATAAGTACCTTAGCCAGCGCCGCTATCGCTCTACGCAATCTAGCGCCAAGCTGGTTGCGCTGCAAAAGTACCAAGAGCAATCAATGGAAGGTACAAAAGTCTCAATCGACGGCATGAAATTTGTGCTCGATGAAACGGGAAGCATTCCTTTAACAGGCCATCAGCTTAAATCTGGTTTTGACATTGAGCATGATTCAAGCACACCGCTGTTCCTCAATGTTAAAACGACCGGGCAGCGGAGCTTCACTGACCCGTTGGATAATGGCTATAGGGTCAAAAAGTGGTGGTACGATCGGTCGGGGAATGCAGTCGACCCTGAAGCGGGACGATTAGATGTCAACCAAGTCGACTTGTTCACCGTAGTCATTGAGATTG
>Ga0228669_1000552_pt1 | contig 19388 bp, 15 predicted proteins | sample 84DmetaG_FD_182700 | JGI IMG/M metagenome (GOLD analysis project Ga0228669, IMG submission 182700) | Seawater microbial communities from Monterey Bay, California, United States - 84D | ecosystem: Environmental > Aquatic > Marine > Coastal | place: USA: California | collected 2016-10-11 | reverse complement strand
TATTTCCGTAGATAATTCTAAACTTAAACGTGCTTTTTCTAAAGATAATTCACTGGAAGTATAATTGGAAAGGTCAGTAATATCTCTGGCTGTTTCACTACTTAAATCACGTATTTCCGTAGATAATTCCAAACTAATGCGTGACTTTTCCAATGCTAATTCACTAGAAGTATAATTGGAAAGGTCTGTAATATCTCTGGCTGTTTCACTACTTAAATCACGTATTTCCGTAGATAATTCTAAACTTAAACGTGCTTTTTCTAAAGATAATTCACTGGAAGTATAATTGGAAAGGTCAGTAATATCTCTGGCTGTTTCACTACTTAAATCACTAATTTCTGTAGATAATTCTAAACTAAGACGTGCTTTTTCTAAAGATAATTCACTAGAAGTATAATTAGAAAGGTCTGTAATATCTCTTGCCGTTTCACTACTTAAATCACGTATTTCTGTAGATAATTCTAAACTAAGTCGAGACTTTTCTAATGATAATTCACTAGAAGTATAACCAGAAATGTCAGACAAAGTATTACTTATTTCACGTGAAGTATCGCTGCTCAAGTCGCTTATTTCCGTACTTAATGTATGAAAAGTTATAGACGATAAATCATCTACTATATTATCTGTATATGTGTTTAATGAAACTATGTTAGATGATACTTGAGTATAATGACCTTGTTCTCTAGCAGATAAATCAACTACTTTTGAAACTAAATTAGTAACAGTTGAACCACTTAAGTCAGTTACAAAGTCCTCTAATTCTTTTAATGTATCAAGTGCTTCTCCAGCACCACCTATAACATTACTTATGTCTACATTTATTTTTGTATGTAATACATTACTTAAATCTGCTAATAATGGGTCAACATAGCCTCTAACAAATTGGTCTGTTTGAGGAAAATTTAAAATATTTTCCCAATTATTATTGATATAAACTTCAACCTTTTCTTCTGTTGTATTTATTCTAAAATATCCTTCACGTGGATTGGTAGGTCGTTCTGTAGATGTTCCAACTGGAATACGCATAGCACCATTGTCGCTAATATCTAATATAATGGTATTGTTTGGACGACCAAGATTTTCTAATATAACATTGTTGTATACATCTTTACCTACAAGAAAAGTACCATATGAAGGGTCGTTAACAACATTAGCTACAACACCTGCTATTTTACCACGTGAAGTTTCAGATTGTTGTCTTGATGAATCATTTGTATATAAAAAATGTTCGATTAAGTATACTGCTTGTTCTGAAAATCCAGATGTTTCAATTGTAAGTCGATTTTCTTCATAATTGTCTAAATAACTCATGTATGTATATATATATTTTAAGTGATTAAAATAAGATAGATTACTATATATCTTATTTTATGAATTTATAATTATATTTACTTTATTTATTTGTAAATGGTCCACCTGGGCGTTGATTATGATTTATTACTAATGGTTCAGGAACAAAAGCTGTAGGTAATTCAAACCATTTTTTAAATGGAAGTTGATTTAATTGTGGTTGAAATTGTGGTTTCTTTTCTACTAAATTTGTGCTATTTATACCCATTAAATCACTTTCAATATCACAAGTATTTTTGGATAATATATTATGGTAATAAGCATTACCCATATTACCAACATTAATACCTAAATCCGGTAAAACCGATTTATTAGGCATTTTTTTATTAATATCCATCTCATAATTATTAATGTCTTGGTTTATTTTTTTTTCTCTTAAATATTCTCTAGGTAGGTTTTTCAGTCTTGTTGATGCCATTTAATATAATATGTTATTTTTTTGTCTTAATATTTGATTTAATTTTAATAATAAGTTCATCTACTAATGTTCGGTTTATTTCTTTGAGTTCAATTAAAGAAGAGATAATAGGATAGAATAAATAAAAATAATCAAATGAAAATAAAAAAAGAAATATGGTTTTACCGTCCATTTCAAATGGCCATCTCTGCTCTAAATGTGTTTTGACATGTGGTATTATTTCTTTTATAATATCATTTGTTTTATGTTTTTCATATAATACATCTATTTTTTCAGATACATTGTCGTTATACATTTCTAAATTTAAGAATTCTAATATTTGCTTTCTATAATGTGTATCTCCTTCGTCGCCATCTTTAATTATATAATTTACAACTAAATTAGTATTATACATTTAATTATAATACTAATATTCTTATTTGTTTAAATTATTTTCTGTGTTTAAAATAATCATTGTCACGAGACATATCTCTTGAAGGAAGACCACCACGTATCCATCCTTTATTAGCAACACCTTCTACTAAATTATTAGGATTTTGAATAGTTGCTTTTAATGTTGGAACTAAATCAACATCCGTTGTTCTAAATGATTTTTCAGTAACTTGACGACAACTTTTTTTGTCAGCAAAGTAAGTTCCTTGTTGAAGACGGCTTTCTTGAAGAGAATCGGATTTGCCTCTTCCTAGAAATGGGACAGTTTTAAATGGGCGTTCTTGTAAACTAATACGGCATTTTGGGTTGGTTTGAATAGTACCAATTCTTAAATCAGAATCACTTTCTACATTACATCCATTCACTCCTACTGTTCCTGGTCCACCATTATAAAATACATTTGGTTGTTGTGTAGCAAAATTAATTGGTTTTTTCATTCCACAATTACTTTCAAAAAAGTTTTTAGTGGTGTAAGAACCAAAATGTTGATTTTGAACATCCCCTTCTGATAATCCAACAATATCATCATTTATTCCTGTTAAATTATAAAATGTGTAATTAAATGTGCTAGCATTTGCCATTCTTATATAAATAACATAAAGATAATTATTTTATTTATTGAATATATTAATACATACTATTACCTAATCTTCTGAGATTTTTTGAACAAGCACCTTCATTTCCCTCTTTACATGATTTCATTGATCCGTAACAAAACATAGCAAAGTCTTTTTGATTATTTGGTATACTTGTATTTGGCATTGAATGGAAATTTCTCATCATATGTTGATGGTTTAAATTATCTCCTAAATTTTTATATAATTTTTCATTTTCTAAATTTGATTTAGATTTTTCATTAATCTCTTTTCTAATATTTGTATTATAACTAGGAGCTGCTTCGTTGCGGTTTGGTTTTTCGTGTATTTCTGGTAATAATACATTCATTAATGGATTTTTTTTAGTAGGTGTTGTAAAATTTTTTTCCATTATTTTATCAAATTTTGGTCTATTACTATCAAAACCTTCCTTCATTATATTTTTAATATATTGTGCTTCTTCTTCTTTTTTAACTTGAATAAAGTAAATAAATACAATAAAAACTAAAGCAATTACTCCAGTAACAATAATCTTAATCGTTTTAGACATAAAATATCCTAAAATAGTTAATAAAACAATAACTCTTGTAATAGCATTTAATTTTCTAGAAGCACTAAATTGTTTATCTGGCCAAAATTCAGTAATTCTATCTTTTTTAAAAATAACTAGTGGGTCATCTAACCAAAATTTATCAATGTCCATTTAATATATAGTAATGAGTTATTTTTTATTTTTTATCTACTTACTCTTTTTGTTTTAATTTGTCTTTTTTCTTTTCTTTTTTTTGTTTTTCTTTTTCTTTTTTGTTTTATTAACTTGTGTTGTTTCGTTTTCTGTAGAAAATGTTTTGAATATAGCTTCTACTTCTTGTTGAATTTCTTCGTGTGTTTTAAGTCGTTGAATAAAACTATTATCTTTCTTTTTACTTTCTTTTCTTTTTTGTAGTTTTTTCAACATTCTATCTTTTTGGTTCATTTTTTTCATGTTCATATTAAGACGCTGTTGCATTGCTCCCACGTTCATTTTTCCTCCAGTTGGAATATTCATTGATTTAAACATTTTTTCCATATTCTTCATTCCAGGCATATTTTTCATATTTTTCATCAAATCACTTGCTTCTTTCATCAATTCTTTTTGATCGATTTCTCCTGATTTTATTTTATCATCTATTTTTGTTCCTATTGATTTTACCATTTTCATTAATTTTGTTGGATTTTTAAATAATTTACTAAAAACATCATTTACATTCGTATTATTAGATATATCCATTTCCATTTCTGTTGCTGTTTCTTCTGCTATTTCAGAAGCAAGTCTACCTAATTTACCTTTTAATAGACCGTTAATATGTTCATGAATTTTTTCAGTATCGGGCATATTAAAATCATTTCCACTTAAGTCACCACTATTGTTAAACATTTTATCATTTTCTTCAAAAAATTGACCAATATCAGCCATAGATTCTTCTATTTTTTTCTTAAACTCTTCTTCGTTTATTGCTTCAAATAGTTTTTCACTATTTCCAAAATGTGAAGCATCCTTTACATTTTGAATGATACAAAATAAAATTAATTGTAAATATTTCCAAATGATATTTCTTGTTTTTTCAGTTAAATTTTCCTTCCACAATTTTGAAAAGTCAATGTTTGGTAAAAATTCAGTATCAATTGATTCATCGCTAAATATTTCATTATTATTATATAATATATCAAAAAATCGTGAAGGGTAAACCTTTTTACAATGTTGAAATAAATATAGAATCGTTTCTTCGTTATCTAGCGTAGAATATGGTTCTATTGTAGAAGCATATTCTGGAAAACTAGTTAAGATGTCACCCATAAAATCGTTCATTAAATTTCTAAATTCAGAAGGGATTTCTTCTTTTATATCATTTTCTGATACATCAGTCATATATAGGATTAATTATCTATATATTTAAATTAAAGTTTGTTGAATATATTAATAATTATTAATTATAATTATTAATTATTGATTATTATACATTTCGCTCATTTTAGTTAAATTACTTAAGTATTTCATGCTCTTTTTTTTGTTTTCAATAGACATTACTTTAGATGAACGTTTCATTTCATCTATAAACTTATGTATGTCACCTGCGTCCCATTTTGTATTTTTAAGTTCGTTTGAATAATCTTTGACTTCAAAAAATGTATAATCTTGTGAATATATTTCATCTTTAAATGGTACAGCTATAACTTTATACCATGTTTTTATTAATTGACTTGGATTAACCGATTTAACTTGTTTAACTGCTGTCTTAAATGTTCTTATTTTAACATTTTTGGGAAACACTGTAGTAACTTCGTCTAAAAATTCAACAAAATGTGTAGAAAAAGCTTTTGATAATGACATTTTATCCATAATGGTATTTTTGTTTAATGATTAATAAATTATTATATTTAAGTTATTATATTTATTAATTATTGTTTTATATCCAAATGTCGTTGTTTCTGTAATTTTTCCAAGTCGGTTTCCCTTACTTTATCCGGAATGTAATCTTCTGGTGGTGTTTCTATTGTTTGACTTTCATTCAATAACATAAAACTATGCATTTGTCGTGTTCCACCATCTCCTTTTGCAGCCATTTCATCACTCGTTTGATCTAAATAAGAATAGTCATCTGACATGTTTGTTCCCATTTCAGTATACGAATAAGCAGATGGTTCTAAATTATTTTGTGTTGCTATTCCTGTTTCGGCGTTGATTTTTGGTTGATAATAATTCATAATATCTTTTCCATATAATACTCTGTATCCTTGATATAACAATAAAATAGCAGGAACTTTTCTAACGGTTTCTGGTAGTAATACTTTTTTTCCTCCTTCTAATAGCAAATATATCTTATTCTTTTCTTTTATCCTTTTATCAATACAAATAAAATGAATATCTTTTTGTATAGATGTTTTTGATAATTTTCCGATAATATTATCACAATTTTTACAATATTTACTATAATATAATACAGAACTCATTTATAATAGATAATTTTTTATATAAAAAATTATAACGAAATATGGTTATTAGAATAATACAAAATAAAATTGATATAAATATATTTATTATATCTAATTTATATAACAATGGAATCTTCTAAATCTCAGTCAATTAAAACCGAAACAGAAAAAAAAGAACCTGAAGAATATTTAAGTTCAATACCTCTACCTAAAATAGATTCTATTTTAGAAGAACATGATATGTTAACGTTTAATATTAGTAATACAAATGTAAGTATTGTTAATGGATTGCGTAGAACAATTATGGCTGATATTGATGTAGCCGTTTTGGATACAAGTGATGAATCGATAGAAATAGAACATAATACTACAATGTTTAATAATGAAATATTAAAACAGCGATTAGGATGTATACCAGTATTTATGAATGATTTAAATGATAGTGTCAAAGATTTACAATTGGTTTTAGATCGAGAAAATACTTCTAATTCATTGGAATATGTTACAACAAAGGATTTTAAATTAGTAGATAAAAAAACAAATAAAGAATTACCAGAAAAACAAGTTCGTGAATTATTTCCACCAAACAAACAAACCAAATCTTATATTTTGTTTTCAAGATTAAAACCACAAATTTCTAAAGAAATAAAAGGTGAACGTTTAAAGTTAACTTGTAATTTAAATATTAAAAAGGCAAAAGATAGTGGTATGTATAATGTCGTTTCTTGCTGTGCTTATAAATATGCTATAGATAAGGTAAAACAAAATGCTGAATGGGAAAAGGTAGAAAAAAAATTAATGGATTCAATTGAAGAACTAGATGCTACTAAGTTACAGCAACATATAGATTATGAAAAAGAAAATTGGTTTAACCATGACGGTTTAAGATATACAAAGGAAGGTTCTTATGACTTTTGTGTAGAAACAATTGGTATTTATAAAAATAAGCAAATTGTAAGAAAGGCTTGTGATGTATTGATTTTAAAATTAAATGAAATCAAAAATTCAAGTGAAAATAGTAAATTATTTTCGATAAAAGAAATGCCAGTTGCTCTTAAAAACTCATTTGATATTGTATTATATAAAGAAGACTACACAATTGGAAAAATATTAGAATATGTTATGCATTATTCATATTATAAAAAAGGGTTACTATCGTATGTTGGATTTTCAAAACCTCATCCTCATGATGAAAATTCAATTATTCGTATAGCATTTTCGGATGATAATCAAGATGTATCAAATGTAAATAATGTTGTAGAAATATTACATAATTCCTGTATTATTGCTGTTAATGTTTTCAAAGAAATAAAATCCAACTTTCAATAAATAAAAAATAATAATAAAAATTAATGATAAATATTATTATTTTTAATCATTTTTCAAAATGAGTATTTAATTGTTGTCCTACTGTTAAAAATGTAGTACATTTGGGAATATTTTTAATGGTATGAGCATTAATATAAGCACATGTTGAACGAAGTCCTCCTAGATAATCCTGAACAGTTGTTTTTAATGCCCCTTTATATGGAACACGAATAACTCTTCCTTCTGATGAACGATAGGAAGCCATTTGTCCATAATGTTTTTTCATAGCATGTTCCGAACTCATTCCATAAAATAATTTATATTTTTTTCCATCCTTTTCTTCAAGCTCACCAGGATTTTCATCATGACCGGCAAACTGTCCACCAATCATAACAAAGTCAGCACCTCCTCCAAATGCCTTAGCGAGATCACCTGGACTTGTAATACCACCATCTCCTACTATACAACCATTTACACCATGAGCTCCATCAGCACATTCTATAATAGCAGAAAGTTGTGGAACTCCTACTCCTGTTTTACGACGTGTTAAACAAGCACTACCCGGTCCAATACCAATTTTTACAACATCCACTTTTCCATTAATAATAAATTCTTCTACCATTTCTTTAGATGCTACATTTCCTGCAACAATAATTTTATCAGGAAACATTTCACGAACTTTACTGGCATATTCAACAACACGATTCATATATCCATTAGCAACATCAATACAAATCCATTTAGCGTGTGTATAATCTACTAATTCCTTCAATTTTGGGAGAGATGCTTCCCCTATTCCTGTTGATATCATAAAATAATCAGGATTTAATGTTAAACGTCCCCTCGTTTTAAAATCTTCAACAGTATAATGCTTGTGAAAACAAGTAATCATGTTAAATGGTGACAATATATCATACACTTCAAATGTTCCTGTAGTGTCCATATTAGCAGCTATAATAGGAACACCAGTCCAAGTTGTTTTAGTATTTGGAAAGGTAAATGTTCTTTCTAATGAAACCTGTGAACGACTCGATATGGTCGTTCGTTTAGGGCGAATTAACACATCTTTAAAGTCCAATTGGGGAGTATAATCAATCCTCATATATCTAATTTTTATCAATAATATTTAACTTGTTTTGATAAATATTATTATTAGCATTACGTATTATATAAAAAATTATAAGTTTTATTTTATTAAATTACTGATTATATTTTTTAATATTTATTTATTCTTTTTTTTGATATAATTTGTTTATTTATTCTGTTTTTTTTGATATAATTTGTTTATTTAATTCATTTTGATTGTAATCCATATTCATACAATACATCAACAATGCTGGATCCATCGAGTTTACATATTTAACTACTTTATTAAATGTAACCTTATCTTTGGAAGTTTGTAATGATTCCAAATATGACTGATGTAAATTAAACATATTTGTTCTATATCGTTTAGGAAAATATTTTAGTTCTTTTTCTTTAAGAATATAACATGAAACATACATCCTATACAATTCATTTGTAAATTTATGTAAATCATTGCGAAGTTTATTAAATTGTGATTTAACTTTTGGAAAATATTTAAGATATTCACCAACTTTACCTTCTTGTCTCAATACATAATATCTATACTGTGTTTTAGTGCTGTTTCCTTTAATATTTTTAACATATTCATAAGAAGGATTAACTACTTTCATTCTTCTCATACAGTCATGTGTTTTAATAACATATCCAGGATAAACATAACTATAATTAGAATCAATAATACCATTCATATACTTCATAAATGATTTATACGAGTCCATATCTGGTAGGTAAGAAGGAATATTAATGTTTTTGAAATGAAACCAATCACCATGAACACCGCCATCCGTAGTTACTGGAGCAATACAATAATTATCTACCAATTGATAAATATTTACCAAATATATCCAAGGCATATTAACTGGAACTACTCTTGTGTTTTTAGGATGTTGCATTACAAAACTGTAAATGAAATTTTTATTAAACGATTCAAATTCAATATTACAATGTATCATGGCTTCTAAAAACATGGTTCTGAATGTGGTTTTTTGGTCCATATCATAATAACAATTAGCTCCAATATTACTTCTTGTAGATATTTCCCAATCATTTAATTCAGTTGACCAAAATAAATTTATCATCGTTCCTTCAATATACGGTTGAGCTAGATATTTGCCTTTTTCGGTAGTTGCCCAATCATTAAAATGATTTTCTGTTAATGATTTAGGTGGAGCATAACAAACAATATGCTCATCATTTACTATAACAGAACGAAATAATCCAAGAGTTTCTTGATTGGTTGGGTTTAATTTATTTTTTTTATATTTAATAAGATGGTAATCTCCAATTTTTCTAACAATCAAATGTTTAGAGTTGCAATACTCTTTATCATTAATCTTTTTAAAATCAAAGTATTCGGTTAAATTGTACATGGTTAATAATAATGTATTATTGTACTTATTTTTTTAAATCAATTTTATTAAATGTTTAAGACTTAATAATATTGAATATAATTTCTAATTATTTTATAAGACAATGGAAAAAAAAATGTCAGCGTCATTATTTTTATCATTGGGGCAAATTATTAAGATAGAAGCTCCAAATAACAGTGAATTGGATAATAAAATTTTTATGATCAATTACATTGATAAAAACATTGTTGAGTTAATAGAGCAAAAAACACTTGGTAAAAAAATTTTAAACATTAATGAAGGGTTTTTAACAGAAGAATCTATTGAAAAGATACTTGTATTGTATAAACCTGAAAAGGAAGGATTTGCTAGACAAAACAATCTTGTAGTTAACCGATGGGTTACAATTGAATTTGGGGGTGAAGTTCCAACTATCATTAATGGTAAAATTACAAATTTGGAAGAAGATAGAATAGAAATATCTAGTTATCCAGATAATCAATTTTTATATATTGATTTCGAATACAAAGGTATTCCAAGAGATTTACCTATTAAATCTATTAAAGATTTTGTTCCTCCAAAGCAGACAGCAATGGAAGAAGAAGGAGTATTAGAACAAGGTGAACCATTAGAACAAAGTGTAACTATAAAAGATGGTGAAATAGATAGACATTTATCAGAAGTAGAAGATGGTGAAATAGTAGAAGATGGTGAAATAGTAGAAGAGGATGAGGAAGATATTGATTTTAAACCTACTGAAAAGGTAGATTTAGAAGAAGATTTGATTGATTTAAAAGATATTGAATTTTTAGATGAAGAATTAGAAGAAATTAGCGAAGAGGTTGAAGTATCGGAGGGAGAGAAAGTATTTGATATTACGGACCAAATTTCTGATTTAATGGATGATTTATTAGCCAGTGTTCCATCTTCAAAACGAACGCCAAAATACTTAAGATATATACATACCATGTTGGAAAGATATAAAGAATTAAGAGAGCAATATTCAGCTTTTGATGATTTGGGATATTTTTCAGAAACCATATTAAAAACGGAAAATTATAAACCAGTTAAAAAAGTGTTACATGATAATAATGATAGTTTATATTGGGCGTTACCTGTTGTAACAAATAAAAAACATATTTATTTTCAAAAGGCAGATTTAGATTTTTATGAAAGTGATGATTTTAAATCTAAACTAACTATTAATTATGTTAAAAATACAATGAATCTTAATAATAATTATCAAAGTAACTCTATTCCAGATGAACAAAATAAATATGATTATTTTTACAAAAATTTAGATTTAAATACTTACGATAAACCAGATACAAATGATTATGTTTACAGTACAGATAGTTATAATAATAATGTAATCGTTGAACATACGACTGATTTCAATAGTTATACTACTATTATAGACATGATGTTTTTACTTTCGACTATTAGAGAAACAAGATTTGTAATAGATAAAACAACCGCGGGATTGAATAAAATTAAACCTTCGTCTATGAAACGTCCTGGTTGTCCAAAAACATTACAACCAAATACAGAACGAGTTGGAATTACAAATAACGATAAAGTTTATGTAAAAGGTATAATTACACTACCATATGATATGATGGAATATTCAAAAATTTATGATGTTAATAATTCATTATTGAAAAAAGTAAATTATCATGATAACCAGTTACATTACAGTGATATATTAAATAAAGATACAGAAGTTTTGTTTAATGATATGAATACACCAGTAGATATATTTAATAATGTAGTATATCATTATGCAAATACAGAAAAATTTGAAAATAAAGAAGATGCTTGGGAATCAATAAAAAATAATGTAGGATTAAATGTAAATGAATTATTTGAAAAATTACAAGGAGATATTGTAAATGGTATGTCTATGGATATAATAAGTGAATATTTTAGCCCATATCGTATTTATAAAAATGATATTGTTTATAAAGATTATTTGAATATTAAAGATTTTGTTGAGAAAGAAATAAAAAAATATAAAAAAGAAAAAATTAACAATATTATAAAATATAATAACTATATTAAATTTATAAAAAATTATAAAAAGATCAGCTTTATTGAAAAGTTTTATGCTTCAGATAATTTAAAAAAATTATATAGTCTCAATCAAGAGTCTGATATTGAATTTTTAAATAAAATGTATTTATTGGATGATGGGAGAGTATTAATGGGATCTATAGCAAAAGAAATACACCAAAAATTAAATAATGAAGACCGTGTTGATAATTTGAATCCTGATGTATTAATTGAATTAAAAAAAGAATTGGAAGAAGGTGACATAGAAAATAGTGAATGTGAGCCTACAACTATGGGTGATGTAACATTATCAAAAAAATATTTTGATTTGGACGATTTATTACAAGATAATAACAAAAACATAATGTATGATAAAAAATATGATACTACCCGTTATGATATTGGTGATGATTTAAATGCAAAAGAAACAATGTCTTATGAAGAATTAGTAGAACATCTTGAGAAAAATGTTGGGGTTAACCGAAGTGAAGCAATCATAGATGCAAGAAGTATGTTAGATGGATATAAAAGTGTTCAAGAAGGAGATTATGCTATATTAGAGCCAAATGGTTTTGATCTTCATTATTATATTAGAAAAAATAGTAAATGGGTATTGGATGAAGAAATGGATAATAAACCAATAGAAGAAATGGGATTTTGTAATTTAAAATCTAACTGTTTAAAAATTAACAAGACATGTGTCAATAGTGAAACACAGAAAAATGAAGTTAATAAATTATCAATTGAAGAACTTATTAAACATTATGAAAAACAGCAAAATGAAAGAAATATTAATACTATGTATAAAATTAATAACAAACAGTCTTTTCATCTATCTTTGGCTCCTATGTTGAAAAATGTTAATAAAAAAAGAAATTTAAAATACGATATTCAAAAAATAAACATTGGAAAAATGTTATCTGCTGAAGAAGTTACTGTATCTCCATATGAAAATCTAAAAAATAGAATACTTGGAGAATATGATTTATCATCAAAAATGGACCATATTTTAATGTTTATTAATAATTATTGTAGAACCTCTATTAATGATGAATCACAATATTGGTATTATTGTATTGAAACAAATGTTCCATTACTACCAACATTTTATAATGATTTGGCTTTAGGATTTCAAACCGGCACTTATTTACAATCTTTAAGTGAAGTTGAAAAAATAAGAGGGACTGCTGATGGGGACAATATTGTAGATAAATACAGTGGATATGTAATAAAAAAATTACAATATGATGAGAATGAAGGATATGAGGCAAATGGATTTAAACGTGTTACCAGAGAAGTTATGGAAGAGGAAGAAGATATTGTAGTATCTACTAGTGTTTCCAATAACAATCCTAATCAAAAAAATATGGCCTTTAAAAAGGATATAAGAAAAAAATTAAAAACTCTAGATACTAAATTAAAAATCAACACAAAACAACAACATGAATTTATAATTAAATATATGATACATTTTATGAAAAAATATGTTTTGAGTGAGAAAAAGTTTTTATTGAAAATGAAAAATGTAAAAGGCAAGAAGCATTCTTATAAAAAATATAAAGATGAAATCAAAATATTTTTATTAATTGGGTTATATGTTATTGCTATACAATTATTAACACCACATTTGGATTATGCTCCAACATTTGAAGGATGTGTTATGTCTTTTGATGGTTTCCCTCTTGAAGAATCTGGTGATAATTCGATAGTTTCTTATATTGTTTGTTTGTTTTTAAAATTAAAAAGTAGTGTTCGACCTTGGAATGTATTACCGTCTACAAAAAGATCTAATTTTAATGAGATACGAGAAAAATTTGTCGAAAAGGTTGTTAAGTTTATGAAAACAAAAATATTAACTGAAATAGATATTGTAAATAAATTAGAAGAAAAAAGAGAATGGATGATATTGAATATGGAATTAATTGAAGGAACACGTGATTTTGATATAAAAACGTGGGAAACATTTCTTCCACATTTAAATAAAGTAAATGTAGATGACACTCGTGGTGTATCTAATAATTTTGATAAACTATTAAGTGAAAGTATAGCCAAGGGAAATATTAGTCAATTTTCATATATTTTTTCATTATTAGGGAAAGTAATGAATCAATCTTTTTTAATTCAAGAAGATATGGAAAGAGTGGTTAGTAATAAAGATATTATTTTAAGTACATTAAATAATATACCATTTTTGGAAAATGCTTGTTGTAATGAAACGAGGAATAATTTCAATTATTTTTCAGAAAAAGAGCCTTTAATCATTCAACGAAACAGTGAAATTAAAGAGATGATGAAAAAATATAATGATTATAGAAAATTATCAAAAGCTCCATATCTTTATAGTGATAAAAATACCAAATTAATTTATCCCAAAATAGATAGTGGATATAGTGAAGAAACTATTTATCTAAGTTTTATTAAATATTGTAAATATAATACTGGGGCTATTTTGGATGATGAACTACAACGTTTATGTGTAACAAATGAGAGTAGTTTCGATAAATACGATAGTTTAAGTGAAAAAATAAAAAAAATGAAACAAGAAGACAGTAATTATTCAAGTGATTCATTAGTTGAGTTAATAGAATTAATATCAAAACGAAATATTATTCAACAAGGGTTTAATAATACACACATCTCTCCCAAAATTACATTTGAAGAAGAATTAAATAATTATAAAATACTAGATGATGATGTTATTGAACAATTAAAAAAAGTATTAGATAACTTTGATTTGGTTTACACGGAAGATATTGATAATGATATTAATGATTTGGTATTGATGTTGTTTCAAAAAAATCAAGAACTATCTTCTAAAATACATAATCATATTAAGAAAACAAAATCTAAAAAGAAAACATTATTTGAATTTATTTTAAAGATTGACGATTTTAAAAATAGAAAAGGTTTGGAATTTATAACAGATAAAGATGAAACTGTTTTGTTTTCTATAGAATTTTTAAGAAAAGTGTTAATGAATGTTTGTTGTCAATATCCACAGATAATATTGGGTAAAGTTAAGTATGATAAGCTTAGATACAATATGCCAAATCATTGGAAATTTAGTGTATATCATAATAATAAATTGGAAGAAGTAATTCAAAGAGAATTAAATAAGTTTTCTCAATATAGTGACGATGAAGATGTATTGGATATATTAAATGAGTTAGTAAAAAAAAATAAAGTATTATGTGACTTTGCTAAGTATATACCTATTTATTCTGATATTGTTGGACATTCCGGTATTAAAAAATCAGTATTAAATACAACAATTAGTCAAGTATTGTATAAGCATTTGATATTAAAAGCAATTATTAATTATGTAGATGTGGAAGATATGGTAAAAACAAATAAATCATTTGAGAATCCAGATATAGAAGATAATATATTTGAAGAGAGTAATGAAACATTAAAGGAAAAAATGGGAGAGATAGTAACTATCATATTGGAAACTCTTCAATATCAAAAATCATCTATTAATTTATCAATGGAAGAGATACAGAATAATGTATTAAATATAAAAGAAATGGAAAAAACAGGTGTAGTAGAGCGTTTAAAAAATATGAGTAAAGAAGATAGAAAATCAGAGGACTATATGAAAAATTTAAGACTTGGTGATTGGAATATTGGACAAACAAAAGCATTGTATATTTATGATCCATCTCAATACGATAGAGAAATAGAACAAGAAAATAAGAAAAATAATATGAGAAATGTAGTGGAAAATCGTCAAATGGAACAAGATGGAGTAGCTGACCCTTTTCAACAAGAAGTAATGATGGATGAAATGATGAGAAACGAAGCAGAAGATAGATTGGTTCAACAAGAGAATATGCAAGATATGATGGCTATGGGAGAAGATGATGACTATGGTGATATGGATGGGGATGAAATGTATTAAATAAAAATGTATTAATTAAATTAAATAATATATTTTTATACTTACTTATCACTCTCACTTATTACTCTTACTATTTACATAAATTCCATATACTCACATAACCTATTATAAAATGTACTATGTTTTTCAAACTCATCAATATCCATTTTACTACTAAAATTATCTGCCTTGCCAGTCCATATGGCTTGAAACTCCTTAAAATATTCATGATTCGGAGCACATTCATATTCAGCCTGAACTGCTAACCATTCATAAAATCCTTTTCTACTGTCATCCCAACTTAATTTTTTAAGTGCCTTTTTATAATACTTTTCTGGATTTGCCTCTCTGTCTTCCTTAAGTTTTAAGGCTCTCTCCTCTTTTTTCTTTTTTCTCTCCAATGCTTTCTCCATTTTAATCTTTTTTTTCAACGCTACTTCCTCCTTCTTTTTTAAGGCCTCTTCCTTCTTTTTTAACATTGCTTCACTATTATTTTCTACTTTTTTATTTTCTTTTTTATTTATTTTTTTATTTTCTTTTTTTTTTATTTTTTTTTTTTCTTTTTTATTTATTTTTTTATTTTCTACTTTTTTAATAAGATTTTTAATATTACCCTTAATTTCTGCCTTTTTAGCAGCACGTTTCTCCCACTTTTTTAAGGACCTATACTTTTCTGCTCCAGCAGAATGCCTTAAGGTATATTTACTCCTTAATTTCCAATCTGCTCCTACACTTTTTTCACTCATAATATAAACATCCCCGTCGTTTAATGCTAAGTCTATACTATTTCCAATCGGCATACCATCCTTAAACCACTGAAATCGCATAGGATAGCCACCCCCTCCCCCTATAGTTAAACATATAACTACTACTCGCTCTGTATCACCATGAAACCCTATTCCAGTTTTTTTAAGGTCATAATACCTATTTCCTTCAACTACATTAATTTCTACTTTACTATCACTTCCTCCTTCTACTAAAGCCTCTTGTAATGTAGTCCTTAATCTGGATACTTCACTATTTAAGGTGGATTTGGAATTAAGGTCAATGATAGTCCCCTTACCTTCAATATATTCTGGTTCCTGACTCATACCAGCCACATAGCATAGGTTTGTGCGAGCGAGCTTATTCAATACTTTGCCTCTTACCTTAACTTCCTTACCATCCTTAATTTCTGTCCTATACTTATTAGGATCTAAATACTTACTATCCCACTTATCTTCTACACATTCCTTATAAATCTGCTCAGTCTTATCCTTACTTGCCCAATTCCTTAAAATAAGAACTCTTGCTTGATCCTCATTATTTAAACCATTAATAAATTCTACGCCACTTAATTTATTAAGGTTCAATACTTCAACATTATCACCCATACTTTTTCTTATTTTTTCCCCCATAATATCAATATCACTATACTTAAACCCCTCACCTTTAATAGGCATCCTCCCTATTAATTGATTACCCCTATGATTTTCACCACCAGGCGCCATTGTTAATGATATTCTCTCGCTATTCATATTTGTAGTATTTGTAGTCTTGGTTTGTTTTACTAATTTGTTATTATTCATATATTTTTATAATTTATAACATTGGTTCAAAAATAAAAGCAATTTTATAAATTTATAAATACCTTAATATTTATTTAAAATTAATTTAAAATTGATTTAATGATATTAATATATTTATATTATTAATAATGAGTATTATATTACAAAAGCCATTTTTAAAGTGGGTAGGAGGTAAAACGCAAATTTTAGATAAAATATTATCTAAACTGCCAACTTCAATTGAAAGTTATCATGAAATATTCTTAGGTGGTGGAAGTGTTTTACTTGCAATATTATCTTTACAAAAACAAAATAAAATTAAAATTAAAAAAAAGATATTTGCTTATGATTTAAATAAAGCGTTGATTTATGTTTATAAAAATATTCAACAAAACAAAGAAGAACTATTTATTCATATAGAACAATATATGAATGAATATAACAGCTTAACAGGAGAAATCATAAATCGTAAACCTAAAAATAAAGAAGAAGCATTTACATCAAAAGAAAGTTATTACTACTGGCTAAGGAGTAAATATAATACTTTAAATAAAGAAACAATAGAATGTAGTGCTTTATTTATGATTATTAATAAATTGTGTTTTAGAGGGATGTATAGAGAAGGACCAAATGGGTATAATATTCCATATGGTCACTATAAAAAAACACCTACTATAATATCTCACGAAACGTTAAATGAAATAAGTAAACTGGTACAAGATGTAGAATTTATTTGTTTAGATTTCAATGAGTCAATGAAAAAAATAAATAAAAATGACTTTGTATATTTGGACCCACCATATGCACCAGAAACTTCTACATCATTTGTAAAATATAATAAAGTTGGTTTCAATATAGATAATCATAATCAATTATTTAAAAATATAAAAAAGTTAAATAAAAAAGGTGTTAAATTTATATTAAGTAATTCAAATGTTAGTATGGTAACTGATAATTTTAAAGAGTTTAATTGTGATGAAATTATTGCTAGAAGAGCGATACATTCTAAAAACCCTGGAGCAAAAGCTAAAGAAGTAATAATTTATAATTAATTTATAATATTAATTTTCTAATATATTCATTATTGGTTTTACAAAATCACTGAATTTTACATATTCAATACCCCATGATGATGCTAATTGTAATATTTGTTTTGTTTTTGGAGTAATATTATCACCGAAGTATTTCGTTTTACCGTAAGTCAGCTCATGTTCTTGATTTGCAACACAAATTATTTTTAATGGCTTGCCATATAATTCCGGTATATTTTGGTATTTAATAAATGTACCCAGTACTTTCTCACCAGCAGTTCCACTAACACACCAATTACTTGTTTTAACTTCAACCATATAATCATCGCACTCCCAATCAGGTTCGTAGCCATTTTTACGTGTTACTTTCTTTGGATTTTGCCCTAATAATATCAATACATCATGAACTATACCTTCACCTAGTAAGGTTGTCCATTGACCATTGTTTACTTTATCAATGATAGTATTACCCCATTCTTTTTCTTGCTGTTGCCTTTCATATTTTAACTGTTTTTTTGTTTTCCCTTCAGTCTTTTGTATAGGTTTCGGAGGTGTTAAAGCCCAATTTATTATTTCTATTATCATATGTTTTTCAAATTTGGTTATATTATTCATTTTAGTTTTGTTTATTAAAGCTATATTATATTATATTTTAATTATTACTTTCAATTTTAAAAAAATGTATTAAATACCTTAATATTTATTTAAAATTAATTTAGTATTGTTTAAAATATTAAATTAATAGTATATATATAATAATGTTTCGGTTGTTTATTAGACAAAATATAACTTCAGTTGCTATTGTACTTTTTGTTATTTTATTTGCTGTTATACAAATTTCTAAACCAGCGATTATCTACAACAAAGATGGATCACTTCGTCAGTTTGGTCTTGCTTCTAGAAAGAAAACAGTTCTACCTATATGGCTAATCACTATATTTTTAGCAATATTATGTTATTTATTTATATTGTATTACTTAACTTTACCTAAATTTAACTAAAGTTTGATTGGATTGTCACAAGGCATTCCTAATATTGTATTCATATTAATTGTTACTACTAAGATAATAGTTAATATATACCATATCGTTGTAGATATAATGTCTTTTCTTAATAATGTATTGTATAATTTAATTAATAATGGTTGTGTTTCATCATTTACAGGTACACCTAAATTATTCATAAACAATTGAAAATTATATGGTGTTATTTCTTTTAAAATAATATTAATATCTTTCTTAATTTTTTCACTTAAATTAACATCTTGCTTTTTTAAACTTGGTATTAATATTTTTGATGCTATTTCTTGTTTGGTTGTTTTACCTAAACGAGCAAAAAGAGCACCAAACGTATTGTAAAAAGGACG